>Ga0068714_10000054_pt1 | contig 228676 bp, 203 predicted proteins | sample MTBNYHSulfiMetaG_FD_62988 | JGI IMG/M metagenome (GOLD analysis project Ga0068714, IMG submission 62988) | Enrichment culture microbial communities from rom New York Harbor, USA that are MTBE-degrading - MTBE-NYH (New York Harbor Sulfidogenic)... | ecosystem: Environmental > Aquatic > Marine...
GTTCAAGCCCAGGTAAGGTTCTTCGCGTTGCGTCGAATTAAACCACATGCTCCACCGCTTGTGCGGGCCCCCGTCAATTCCTTTGAGTTTCAGCCTTGCGACCGTACTCCCCAGGCGGGACACTTAGCGCGTTAACTGCGACACTCCCGCACGAACGCGGGAATATCTAGTGTCCATCGTTTAAGGCTAGGACTACCGGGGTATCTAATCCCGTTTGCTACCCTAGCTTTCGTGTCTCAGCGTCAGGAACAGTATAGAGAATCGCTTTCGCCTCAGGTGTTCCTCCCGATATCTACGCATTTCACCGCTCCACCGGGAATTCCATTCTCCTCCGCTGCCCTCAAGCTGAGCAGTATCGAAGACAGTTCCGAGGTTGAGCCTCGGGATTTCATCTCCGACTTGCCCAGCCGCCTACACACCCTTTACGCCCAGTAATTCCGAGTAACGCTAGCCCCCTACGTATTACCGCGGCTGCTGGCACGTAGTTAGCCGGGGCTTCCTCTGGGGTTACCGTCAGCTTCTTGCGAAGTTTCTTCACCCCTGACAGGAGTTTACAACCCGAAGGCCGTCATCCTCCACGCGGCGTCGCTGCGTCAGGCTTTCGCCCATTGCGCAATATTCCCCACTGCTGCCTCCCGTAGGAGTCTGGGCCGTGTCGCAGTCCCAGTGTGGCCGTACACCCTCTCAGGCCGGCTACCCATCATCACCTTGGTAGGCCGTTACCCTACCAACTAGCTAATAGGACGCAGGCTCATCCTCAAGCGCCTTTCGGCTTTGAATCCGGAACTTATGTCCCGGAATGTTATGCGGTATTAGACTCGCTTTCGCGAGCTTATTCCCCACTCGAGGGGAGATGACCCACGTGTTACTCACCCGTTCGCCACTCATCCCGGGAGTTGCCCCCCGGAACGCGTTCGACTTGCATGTGTTAGGCACGCCGCCAGCGTTTACTCTGAGCCAGGATCAAACTCTCCAGTTATAAAGAACTCCGAAGAGTTCTTTTCGAGAGTTAAATTTGGCAAATTGGATCGATCAATGTCGCTCCGCTTTTGTTTCAAAGAACTGAATTCTTTCTGTCACGAGAAAGAAACTGCGCTCTTAGAAAGCCCTTCTCTGATTTCCGGCCTTTCGGCCGGGAAGAGGTCCAAGAGGCTGTATTAATATAGAGTGTTTTGCCTTGCTTGTCAAGACAATTTTTATTTTTTTAGCTTTTTATGTGCCGGCGAAAGAAAGGTCTGATTACAGAGCCCTTATCCCCAAAGTCATCGATTCGGGGCGCGGCGGACGCCTTCGCTTTTGACTTCCCGGGCCCCTGGAGTAAAATAGCCTCGGAAGGAGGATAAAATGAAAAAATGTGGAATCGCCCTTTTCGGCCTGGTCCTCTTGGCCGCCGGCTGGCTCTTCGGTTCCGGCCAGGACAAGCTTCAAGATCTCATCCGGGGCGGGAAAATCGCGCTTCCCTCCGGAGGGGAGTTCCTGGACGTCCAAATCGTGACCAAGAGCGATGACCGTCTTCTTCAAATACTGGCCCTTCGCCGGCCCGCATCCAGCACGGCATTCGGCGTCCGAAGGTCCGGGCAAGTCGGAGGAACACTGGGCCTCTGGCATGCCTATCAAACGCCTGACGGATCCTGGGTCTCGAACGGAACGGTGTATGAATTGAACGCCTCCGCGCCCGGGGACGTTCAAGCCGTTCCGAGAGTCGGAGGGAAGGCCGACTTCGGAATCCCCCGACTGGCCGCCGCGAGCGACGCGGCCGGGCGTCTCCATGCCGTCATATTCGATCAGGAAGCGGGAGGCCGCTCCCTCTATCTTCTGCGCGGCGCCGACTCCCGGTGGCGGGCCTCGGAGATCGAGCCTCTCTCCGAAAGCTTGGACGATCCGTGCCTCGTCCCTCACCCCGATTCGGAAAGCGTCGTCCTCCTCGGCCTGGCCGGGAGCACGCGCGTCGCCGGGTACGAGCTCTCGCTCTCGGCCCGAAGCGGGGATGGCGATCTCTTCTGGGCCCGGGACGAATTCCCCGCCGAGCTCCGGGCCGGGGCCTACGCCGTCACCCGGGATGACCGCTATCTGTACTTTCTGCTTCAGGCCCCCGGCGGCGAATTCCGCGGGGCGGAGCGCCACATCGCCAGCGGGAAATGGCTTCTCGAGCCGCAAAAATTCATGCGCGGCTTTCGCGATCCTATCGGCGGAGCCGTGCTCCGAAGCCTGTTCGGCTTCAGGGACGCCGGCGGCCTCATGCAGGTCGTCGGGCTCACGGGCGGCGGCGTGGTCCATATCTATCGGGATGAAATCGGCACCTGGTACAACAACGGAATAGCGCTTCAGGCGCCGGGCCTGAGGCGAATTTCGGGCGGCGTCGACGCGAACGGCCTGATCAACGTCGTCGGATTGACCGAAGACGGCCGCGTATGGCACGGCTTCCGGACCGGGGATCATCAGTGGCGCGACAACGGCGTCATTTTCGACTCCCGCAGCAAATAACGGCCCTCCTCATTTTTTCGGCCGCCGGCCGCCGGCGTGTCAACCGAAATTCGCGGTCCGGCCTTTTGCGCGTCAACAGACGTTGACAGCGCAGCCCTTCGAAGACGGATTGCCCTAAGATCCCGCACAGATTGCCTCTGGCACGTTCCCGGCATTCATCTCTCCGGAGAAGACGTTGAAGCGCCGCGGATTCACATTGATCGAAACGCTCATCGGCCTGGCCGTGGCCGCCTTTCTCATCACCGGCACGGCCGAGCTCATGCTCCGCTCCGCTTGCCTGGAAAAAAAGGCCGACATCCTGACCGCCGCCGCCGGGCTCGCCCGCGACCGGATGACTCTGCTGCGGGCCCAACCCTTCGACGGCCCCGAGCTCGAGGAAGGAAGCCATGAGGAAATCGTGACCGACACGGCGACAGGGCGTCTTTTCCGTGTGACCTGGAACGTCGAGCTTCAGACGGAGAGCATGAAAGCCGTTCTGCTCAGTGCGTCGCCCGGACGTTCAAGCGAAAGGGGAGTGAAGGTGCGGCTGCTCATCGCCCGTCCTTTGGGTTTCTGAATGCAAAAGTTCAAGGGTTTTTCCCTCATCGAGAGCCTTCTCAGTCTGGGTTTGACCCTGGCCGTCGTTCTGGCCGGCCTGGAATTTTTCGGAGTCAGCCGGTCCTTCCTTGTCCGTTTGAAGGAAGGAAGCGAAGACCGGCGGGCGGCGCTGGCCGCGATGGACAAGATCGCGAGCGACCTTGGACGTGCGGGGCGGGACCTGGCTGTTCCGATCGGCCGGGGCCTGGTCTCCGGCGTGACCGCCGCGGAGGGCCGCCTGACGATCGAGGGCGCCGAAAGAGAGCTCTTCCCCCTGTCTGATATTCAACCCGGCCAGACGCGGATCTCGGTCGTCGAGGCCGCGGGGGTCAAGGCCGGCCGGGAACTCGTTCTTCACGACGGCGAACGCGCCCAGGCCTTTCTGGCGGCCGGCATCGAGGGCGACGACCTCCTGGTCGCTCCGGAGGCCGCGTCTCTTTACCTAAAGGAGACGAGCCGCCTGCTTCTCCTATCCCGCGTCGAATACCGGCTGGACTCCGTCGGAGGGATCATCCGCCGCAAAGAAAACGGCGGCGGAGGCCAGCCGCTCATCGAATCGGTTTCAGGCTTCGCGGTCTCCTTCGACCCGGAGCGCAACATCGTCGCCATCCGTCTGGCCCTACGGTCTCGGAAGGGGGAAACGTATGAAAGCTTTGTGTTTCCGAAAAATCTGGCCCGGGCTTTCAGGCGTTGAAGGCCGCCTCCCGGAGAGACGGGGCGCGGCTTCGCTTGTCGTCCTTGCCCTTTTCGTCCTGTTTTCCGCAATCGGGCTGGGCCTTGTTTTCCTGACGCAAATCTCATTGCACGCCGGCCGCGCGGGAAAAAATCTTGCCGTCCTCGACATTCTCGCCGAGAACGGGGCCAAACAGGAATTCGAAAATCTGTCCGACATCCTGGAGGCCGGATCCTTCCCGCTGCCGCTCGAAGAGCCGACGGCGGCCGCGTGGCTGGCCGATCCTGAGGCCCACGCGCGGGAGATCATTGAAACCGCCTTGGGAAAGGAGACCCCGTTGTTCTCATCGGGCGGCTGGGGCGCTCAAACCTGGCTGGCGAAATCGGAATTCTCGCTGCGCGCCGTCCGGCCGCTGGAGTCCTCTTTGGAAGCCGAATACCGGGTCCTCGTGTCTTCCCGGGGCGCAATCGAGAACCTGCCCGCGACGCGAAGCGCCCGTCTCGAGGCTTCGCTCGAAATCACGGCGGGCTTCGTTCCCCTGGCCCTCTTGCCCGTCCTCCTGGACGAAGCGGCCGGCGACGGCTCGCCCTCCGAGCCGCCCGCAGACGACAGTCTGGCGATCATTCCGGGGCCGGGCGGGAATCACCTGGCGCGAATATTGGAAACGCGGAAGCGTCTCCTGCCTGAGTTCGCGGCGCCGGCGGTCGAAAAGGCGCTGGGGGTCAGTCTTCTCAAGCCCCAAGACCTCACCCCGGCGCTCCTGCGGAGGGCGCTGGGACTCGAGGACTCTCCGGATCCCGTGCCCGAAGGCGTCTATCTTGTCCGCGACGATTCCGGCCTCGGCGGAGTGTATGTCCAGGGAGACCTCAGAGAGCTCATCCTGGCCATAAAAGAGGAAAGTCAAATTCTCTGTTTTCGCAACGATGAGTCGGAGTGGAATTTGACTTTCACTCCCCGCCTCAACCGGACGGAATTTTCAGGCCCGCTCGGAGGCGAAACATTCGAGGCGCTTCCCCGGCCCGTCATCATCGTCCACGGAACTGTCGAGTCTCTGGGAGGAGGATGCCCGGACGGCATGGGAACGCTGCGCTTCTGCCCTGCGGAGGAGACGCCCTGTCTTCTCAGCGGAGTCCGGCTGACGATCGTCTCCACGGGTCCGATCGTCATCGCCTCGCACCTCATCCATCAGGGTGTCGCCTGGGAGGAGGGAATCCCTCGTATCAAGGACAGCCGTTCCGAGCTGGTGATTTTCGCGGGCGGGACCGGCCTTCCGTCCGCCGAGGGCGCGACGGGAGGGTTGTTCATCGGAGCGGATGCGCCGGACGAACTCAAGATCCAGGCGGAGCTGATTTCCACCGGGACGGGTTTTCGGATGCTCGGCCCGCCGAAAAGCGTCGGCCTCCTGGGATCCCTCCAAACATCGAAAATCGACCTGGGCGACGGCCGTCTGGACGTTCATCACGACCCGGGCCTTTTCGGCGGCGACGGAGCGGCGGCGGGCGAACTCCTGACCGAATCGCCCGTTCTCTTTGTGTCCTCCCTCAGGCCGAGACTCTGGAGGGACGATGAATAGGCGCGGGTTCACTCTGATCGAGACCGCGGCGGCGCTGCTTGCGCTGGCCGCGGTCATCTTCATCGGGATGGCTTCCTTTCTTCATCTCATCCCTTCCTGCCGGCTCCAGGGAGCGGTCTGGGAAGTCGCCTCCAAATTGAATGAAGCCCGCCTCACGGCCCTTCTCCATGGAGTTGCGGTCCGGTGGCGGGCCCTGCTTCCCGAGGACGGACGATTCGGCTACGTCCTGGAACAACACGACCCCGCCGACGGATCCTGGAAAATAATTCTCATCCGCCGGCCGCCGGGCGTCATTCTGCGGGCCAACAACACGCCGACTTTTTATCCCCAGGGGACGGTCTCTCATCTGGCCACGATCGTCATAGAGAACAGGCGGGGCCTCTACAGGATCACGCTGGCCATCACCGGCCGGGTGAAAGTGATAAAAGGATGAACAAACCCGAAGAGGACGCTATTTTCGGAAGACAATCCGGCCGTCCACGACGGTGTAGAGAACCTCCGCTTTGAGAATATCCCGGGGGTCGATCTCAAGCAGGTTCCGGTCGAAGACCGTGATATCGGCCAGCTTTCCGGGCGCGAGCGATCCCCGGACGTCGTCCTCAAAGGCAGCCAGGGCGTTGTTGACGGTGTAAGCCCGAAGGGCCTCCTCCACGGATATCCGCTGCTCGGGGAACCAGCCTCCCTCCGGCTCGCCCGTCAGGGTCTGCCGGGTGACGGCCGCATAGATCAGATACTTGGGATGCATGTGATACAAGGCGGCGCTCGTTCCGGGCCAGTCCGAGCCGAAGCTGAGCAGGGCGCCGTTCTCGAGAAGGGAGCGGAAAGCGTAGGCCCCTCGGCAGCGCTCGCGGCCGATTCTCTCCTCCATCCAGCGCATGTCGTCGGAGATGTGGTAGGGATTCACCTCGGCGATGACACCGAGAGCCTTGAAGCGCTGAAAGTCCCGGGGCCGGATGACCTGAGCGTGGATGACCCGAAAACCCCTGAGGTCATGGCCCTCGTTCTTGAGCCGCTCATACAGGTCGAGCATCTCGGCCACGCCCCGGTCGCCGATGGCATGGACATTGGGCACGAAACCGGCCTCGAGGCCGGTCTTGATCAGCCCGTACATCTTTTCCATATTGCGAACATTCATCTCCGGATCGTCCGAGGTGTGACGCCTCCAGTGGCCGTAATGCCCGGGCTTGTCGGCATAGGGCTTGAAGAACAGGGCCCCGTGGGTTCCCATGATCCCGTCGATGTAGCCCTTCAGGGCCCCGTAGCGCAGCCAGCGGCTCTTCTCCTTCGTCCCGGGGTGGAGGCCCATGCGGTATCCCGCGTTTTTGAGCTCTCCCGCTCGTGAAAGATCGGGCCGCAGCCAGACGCGGCAGGTGAGCTCGCCGTTCCTCTCGAGCTCGAGAAAACGCTCGGTCTGGTCGGGAACGGCGATATCATGGATTTCGACGATTCCCGCCTCGCGGAGAGCCTTGAGGGCCGCCCGGTTCTCCTCGAGGAGCCTCGCGCGGGACTTGGGCTTGCGGGCGGCGCTCAGCCGATCGAATGCCGGCGAAGGACGGAAGACGATTCCCGTCGGTTTTCCGTCCGCTCCCACCTCCACGCCCTCCAGGAACTCTTTTTCCATCCCCGCGGCGGCGAGGGCGGCCGTATTGGCCAGCCACTCCGCCTGATCATACCGGCACAGGAAGCACGGATTGTCGGGCGTCAGGTCGTCGATCATCCGGCGGTGCGGCCTCCAGGGAACGGCGGACGCCGCCTGTCCGGTCCCCGCGTCTCCGAGGGCCCATTTCTCATAGGCGCCCCACAATCCCTCGGTGATCCACTCTCCCGGGCCGATCAGAGGCACGACCCTCCGCATTTCCTCCTTCAATCCCTTCTCGTCGGCCACGGTCATGAGGTTGGCGTCGTTGATCAGGGCGCCGGCGGAATTGAAATGGACATGGCCGTCGATGATGCCCGGTAGCACGAACGCGCCCCCGAGGTTCACGACCTCGGTTTTCCGGCCCACAAAGGCCATGGCCTCGGCGTCCGAAGTCAAAACGGCGTCAATGACATTCCCCCTGATCACAAGAGCCCGCCCCCGGGGCTGCGCTTCGTCCAGGGTGAAGACGTCGCCGTTCAGCAGAACGAGGTCGGCAACCGGCGGCTTTTTTTGAAAGAGGCGGACAAGGACGAAAACGACAAAGACAAAAATCAAAACCGCAGCCGCGATTGTGCGGACCGGATAGCGTTTTTTCATGTGTCCTCCCCGGAAGGCGACGCCGGACCCGGCGCGGCGAACGAAAAAAGTTTAGGGCAGCAACGACGACATGTCAAATCATCGAGGTTGAATTCCACAAAAAAATGGGCATAAAATATCGTCTTATGCTTTCCGGCTTGATTTAAGAGACTTGATTTAAGAGAAAGGAGTCCCCCATGCGCAAAACTCTTCCTCTCCTCCTTGCCGTTCTGACGTCTTTGCTCTTCGTCCCGTCGGCGGCTCAACAGCCCTACACATTGCCTCCCCAGGAAATCGTCGACATCCTCGACGCCCCGCCCCCTCCCTACGTCCTCGTCAGTCCGGACGGAAACTGGCTGCTCCTGGCGGAACGCTCGAGCATGCCCGCGATAGACGACCTGGCCCTGCCCGTCCTCCGGCTGGGCGGCCTGAGAATCGCGCCCGACCGCAACTCACGCCAGAGGCTGTCCTTCATAACCGGATTGACCCTCAAAAACCTCGCCGACGGCTCCTCCCGCAAAATCGAGTTGCCCGAGGGATTCAGGATGGATTTCCCCCGTTGGTCGCCCGACAGCCGGCGCCTCGCTTTCTGCCGTGTCACGGATTCCGGACTGGAGCTTTGGACGGCCGCGGTCGCCACCGGAGCAGCCTCGCCCCTGAGCCCCTCGGCCCTGAACACGATATTAACCGGACCTGTCTGGATGCCCGACAGCCGCCGCATCCTCGCCGGCCTGGTCGTCGAGGGACGGGGAGAGCCGCCTCAGAAACCCGCGGTCCCCGTCGGCCCCAACATCCAGGAATCGACGGGCAAATTCGTTAAAGCGGCCACCTACCAGGACCTGCTTAAGACTGCTTTCGACGAGGCCTTGTTCGAATATTACGCCCTCTCCCAGCTCGTTGAGTTTGATGTCGTCTCGGGAGCAGCCCGAAAATTGGGTCCGCCGAGCCTCCTGACCGGGTTCGATCCCTCGCCCGACGGGCAATTCCTCGTTGTGACCAGCCTGAAAAGGCCTTTTTCCTACAGTGTGCCCGCCTATTCTTTCGCCCGGACTTACGAGATCTGGAATCAGGAAGGCCAACCCGTCTATGTCCTGGCCGACCTCCCGCCGGCCGAAGAAGTCCCGATCAACGGCGTCCCTACCGGCCCGCGCTCACCGCAATGGCAAACAGGCCGGCCGGCCACTCTCGTCTGGGCCGAAGCTCTGGACGGCGGGGATCCGGAGAAAGAAGCGGAATTCCGCGACCGGGTCATGGGCCTGGCCGCGCCGTTCCAGGGCTCCGCTCAGGAGTTAGCGAAAACCAAAGATCGGTTCTTCGGGATCACCTGGCTGGGCACGGAGGGCTTGGCGCTGGTCAACGATTACAGCTGGAAAAAAAGCTGGAGAAGGACATGCCTTGTGGATACCCGGCGCCGTGACCTGCCGCCGAAAATTCTGGTTGACATCAATATGCGGGATCGATACAACGATCCCGGCCGCCCGGTGACGGCTTCAACCCCTTCCGGACATGACTACGCCGTCCTGGAAAACAACTGGACGTACCTCGCCGGCGAGGGCGCCTCTCCGCAGGGGGCCCGGCCCTTCCTGGACAAGCTCAATATAAAAACCATGGAGAAAATGCGGATCTTTCGGTCCGCCGCCGACCGCTATGAGTCTTTTCAAGGTTTCCAGGGGAATTCGCGTCGGCTGATCCTCATCAGCTCGGAATCCCCGACCGAGCCGCCCAACATCTTTCGCCTGGACCTAAAAACCGGGAAAAAACGGCCGCTGACGGACTTCCGCGACCCTGCGCCCCAGCTGACCGGCATCAAAAAACAGCTCGTCAAGTACAAGAGGGCCGACGGAATCGACCTGTCCGGCACACTGTATCTGCCTCCCGGCGCCGAAGCGGGCGCAAAATTTCCGGCGGTCGTATGGGCTTACCCCCTCGAATACACCGATCCCGGCGTGGCCGGTCAGGTTCGCGCCTCTCCTCAACGCTTCACATTCTTCAGGGGCGCCTCCCACCTGTTCTTTCTCCTTCAAGGGTATGTCGTCTTCGACGGCGCGCAGATGCCCATCGTCGGCGACCCCAAGACGGTCAACGATACCTTCGTCCAACAGCTGGCCGCCGACGCCCAGGCGGCGATTGACGCCCTTGAGGGCCTGGGAGTCGTGGACACGTCCCGCGTCGGAGTGGGCGGCCACAGCTACGGCGCCTTTATGACGGCCAATCTTCTGGCCCACACCGACCTCTTCGCCGCCGGCATCGCCCGCAGCGGAGCCTACAACCGGACGCTGACGCCCTTCGGTTTCCAAAGCGAGCGTCGCACTCTTTGGGAGGCTCCGGAGAGCTACATCAACATGTCGCCCTTCATGCACGCCCACAAGATCAACGAACCCATCCTGCTCATCCACGGGGAAGCGGACAACAACTCCGGGACGTTCCCGATCCAGTCCGAACGCCTGTTCGCCGCCCTGAAGGGCTTCGGAAGCACGGCGCGGCTGATCATGCTCCCCCTGGAAAGCCACGGCTATACCGCGCGGGAATCCGTCCTGCATGCCGTGGCCGAGATGCTGGAGTGGTTCGACCGCCACGTGAAAAACAGAAAATGAGTCACGGAATTTCGCGCCGCGGAGCGATTTTCGAGCGCGGACCGATCCGGCCGCGGCCCGGCAAATCCGCAGCCCGGGACAAAGACCGGAGATCTTTTGCATATTCGATCAAGGAGTTTTCCCCCATGCATCATTCTTTCCACCGCCCGAGAGTCTTTTCGTCTTCGGCGGCCGTATCGGCCGCCGTCCTCATCCTGGGGATGCTTTCCCTGTGCTCCTCTCTTCCCGCCGCAACGCAGGAGCAGGCCAAGCCCGCGGAAATCCCCGTTCACTCCTGGCTGGCGGCCGGCCCCCTGCCCACTCCCCTGCCCGCCTTCGCGACGGAAGGAAAACGCGCTTTCGGCTTGGCCGACCTTCTCAAATTCGAGCCGTGGGATCCCGCCTCGCCGGCTCCGCGCGAGGGGCAGGCCTTCGGTTTCGACGGGGAACGATCGACGGTCTGGGTCAAGCGTGAAGCGGGTGAAAATGGCTTGGAGTTTCCGGTCTCGGGGAATGAACCCCAAACGGCCTATCTGGCGGCCCAATTGACCGTCGGCGACTGGGCCGAAGCCAAGCTGAGCGTTTCGAGCGCCCACCTTCTCCAGGTCTATCTCGACGGCCGCTCCGTGGCTTCGAAATCGGCATCCGATAAAAAAACCGACGACAAGACCGCGACGGGGAAGGCGACGGCCGACCTCAAACTCGAATCCGGGCGCCATCTCCTGGTGGTCAAAGCCGTGCGCGACCCGGAGAACGCCTCCCCCTGGACAATCGAAGCCTGCCTGACTCCCGGCGCCGCGGCTCCTCCGGACGCCCTTGAGGTCTCCGCCCGGGCCGAGGACAGAATGTCTCTCCGCCACCTGCTGGACGCGGCGCGCGTCACGGACGTATCGATTTCGGACGACGGCTCGCTTGCCGGCGTTTCCCTCAGCCGGACAAAAGCTTCGGGAGAAGAGAGCGAGTCCTGGCTCGAGTTGTATGAAATTCCCGAAGGCCGGCTTCTGGGGACCTATCGGGGCGGCCTGTCCATAACCAACATCGCCTGGGCGCCCGGCCGAAGAAGCTTTTCCTATGTCGCCCGGGAAAAATCCCTGGCCACGCTCTGGCTCGTGGACTTGGAGCGAGGCACATCCGAGCCGCTCCTCCGAGACGTCAAGGGACTCGGCCGCCTCTCCTGGTCGCCGGACGGATCGGCGGTCATTTATTCCGTGAGCGATGAGCCCGAGAAGGATCCGGAGGGAACGCGAAAATTCCGGAACCTCCCCGACCGGCAGCCCTACTGGCGCCGCCTGAGTCATCTCTACAAGCTCTCCGTCCCGGAGGGGACAAAACAACGGCTCACGGCTGGCGAACTGTCCGCCGGCCTGACGGCCGTGAGCCCGGACGGCCAGAGCCTCCTCCTCGGGCGGAATCTGATCGACACCAGCCGCCGCCCCTACGGCCTTACGGAGCTCAGTCTCCTCGACCTCGCCTCGCTCGAGACGCGGCCTCTGTGGAAGGGCCCCTGGTTCTCGGGGGCGGAATGGAGCCCCGACGGCCGGGCGCTTCTTTTCCTCGGAGGGCCGTCGCTCTTCGGCGCCCTGGGGACGAAAATCCCCAAAGGGAGGATCCCCAACGACTACGACACCCAGGCCTACCTTTTCGACCCCGCGACCGGAAAGGCTCTTCCTCTCACCCGGGATTTCGATCCCTCGGTCAACGACGCCTTCTGGGCGGCCGACGGAAAAAGCATATATTTGACGGTCACCGAGGCCTCCTATGTGAGGCTTTACCGCTGCGACCTGGAGACCAAAGCTTTCCGACGGCTGGAGTGCGAAAGAGACATCGTCGGCCATGTCCGCGCGGCCAAGAAATCCCCCTGGGCGGTCTTTATCGGCTCCGGGCCGAACGACCCGCCCAAAGCCTATGTCCTCAATCTCGAGGACGGCGTCGTCCGCCTCTTGAGAGACCCGGCGGCCGCCGATTACGCCGATGTCCGCTTCGGCCGGACCGAGCCGTGGTCCTTCCGGAACAAGAGGGGGCGTGAAATCGAAGGGCTCGTCTACCTGCCGCCCGGTTTCGATCCGGAACGTCGCTACCCATGCATCGTCAATTACTACGGGGGCACGTCACCCATTTCGCGCGATTTCGGGGGCCGCTATCCTCACGAGTACTACGCCGCCCTGGGCTATGTCGTCTACGTCCTCCAGCCCAGTGGGGCCGTCGGCTACGGCCAGGACTTCTCCTCGCTGCACGTCAATGACTGGGGGGCCGTCGTCGCCGACGAGATCATCGACGGCGTCGGGAAGTTTCTGGCGGCTCACCCGTATGTGGATCCCAAGCGGGTGGGCTGCATCGGCGCCTCCTACGGCGGCTTCATGACCATGCTCCTCGTCACCAAAACGGACCTTTTCGCCTGCGCCGTTTCGCACGCCGGCATCAGCTCGATCTCGAGCTACTGGGGAGAGGGCTATTGGGGCTATGCCTACAACGCCGTGGCCGCGGCCGAAAGTTTTCCCTGGAACCGCCCCGACATCTACATCGGCCAGAGCCCTCTTTTCCGCGCCGACAAGGTCAGGACGCCTCTCCTCCTTCTTCACGGAGCGGCGGACACGAACGTTCCGTCCGGGGAAAGCACCCAGATGTTCACCGCCCTGAAACTCCTGGGGCGGGAGGTGGAATACATCCAGATCCTGGACCAGGACCATCACATCATGGACCGCAACAAACGGCTGATCTGGACGCGGACGATCATGGCCTGGTTCGACCGCTGGCTGAAAAACCGGTCCTCATGGTGGGGGGACTTGTATCCGTCGAAATGAGAATCCCAACTCCGAGGCGGACGGTTAAATTCGTTCCCGCATCTTGCGGTTCCGTTCTTCGCGGAAGGGATTTCCACACTTTGTGTGAAAACCCCTGTGGAAAACGAAGCCGGAATATTTCCATGATGCTCAAGGCAAATGACTTTTGGGTCTTTGCACTGGAAATCGTCAGCCGGGATGCCCTGAGGCGACCGATCGAAGCCGGGCGTCTTCCGGAAGGCGGGCGAATGGAGTATAATGTGATCAAAGAATTCATTCGCCTCAAGGGAGGATGAAAATGAAAAAAATCATGATCGGAGCCGTTCTCGCCGCTTTGGCGCTGGGAAGCGCGGCCTGGCAGGCCGGTGGGGCCGTTCCGGCTGCGGAGGAGATCACGGTCAAGGAAATCGCGCCCTTCTTATACTGCAGCCTGCGGTGCACGGGTCCGTTCACAAGCATGCAGCAGAACATCGATCTTCTTTTCTATTCCATCACCTCTCAGAACATCGCCCCCATGGGCCCCATGCTGGGGGTGTATTACAACGATCCGGAAACGACCAAGCCCGAAAACCTCAAGTGGGAAATCGGATTCCCCGTGTCGGAGACGAACGTTCTGGAGCCCCTGGAGCTGAAACAATGGACGTTCACGACCGTGGCGGAAGCCTTTCACGTCGGCCCCTACGAGACCTCGGGCGCCCGATACGCCGAGATCATGGCCTGGGTCGAGGCCAACGGCTACGAAGTAGCGGGGCCGATCATGGAAAAATATCTCTCCGACCCCAATTCGACTCGGCCCGAAGACTTGAAGACCGAGATCTGGGTGCCCGTTACGAAGAAATAGGGCCGCGGCAGGCCTTGACGCACACGCCGCAGATGAGCTGGCCGACCAGGCCCCGGCGGCGGAATTCCCTGAGTTTTTCGTAACAGGCGCGGTGGTCGAAATCCGCGGCCTCGTTCTTGATGGCGCCCGCGGGACAAACGGGAACGCACAGGCGGCAGTCGCCGCACCCTCTTTCCACCGGCCGGTCGGGCTCGAGGGGCATGTCGGTCAGCACCGTAACGAGCCGCAGGCGGGCGCCGGCATCGGGGTGAACAAGGAGATTGTTCCGGCCTATCCATCCCAAACCGGCCAAAATCCCGATTTTCTTGTGGGAAACATGGCCCCGCTGGCCCTCCCAGTCGACAATCTGCGAGGCGGCCACGGGAAGCGCCCGGTATCCCCCCTCCTGGATGCGAAGGGACACAAGATGGGCGGCCCGGTCCAGCAAATAATTGGCTTGCTTGTAGTGGTGGAAATAGAGCGGCGTCGGTTCGCTTCGGATATCCTCCAAGACGGCGTCCGAAAGGCGGACGCCCATCGATAAGCCGATGTCGAACCGGCCGGCGGTTTCGGGGTCGAGGAGGAAGCCCTCCCGGACGGCCCGGACGTCGGCCGCGCCGAATAAGGCAATCCCGGAGCTTCGGGCCAGAGTTTCAAGCTCTTCCCGGCCTGCCGATCGTTTCCTTTGGGAGCCCATTGTTCAGGCCGCGTGTTCCCTTAAGGCGGGAATGTCATAAGCCGCGCGGATTTTTCCGGAAATGCTCTTTATACCATTCCCCCGTTTCTTTCAGGCCGTCGTCGAGGGCATACCGCGGCTTCCAACCGAGCAGCAGGATGCCTTCGATTCTGCGGAGGATGTTCCTTGATGCCAAGCCTTTCCACACGAACCTGTTTTCTCTATCCCTTCCCGCTTGACGAAAGAGGAGTCTACTCGTCCTCGCCGATGCTGTCAAGAAGCAGTTGACTCAAGGGACCGCCTGGGATATAAAAGACGTCATGACCGGAAGAACACTGGCCATCATCAAGCCCGACGCCGTGAAAAAGAAAGTCGTGGGCAAAATCATTCAGCGCATCGAGGACGAAGGTTTTAAGATCTTGAGAATGGAGATCCTTCGGCCGACGCGCGAACAGTCCGAGGGATTTTACGCCGTCCACAAGAGCAAGCCCTTCTATGCCAGCCTGACCGAATTCATGTCCTCCGGAGAAATCGTGGCTCTGCTCCTGGAGAGGGACGACGCGGTCGCCCATTGGCGCGCCGTCATGGGCGCCACCGATCCGGCCGTGGCCGGCCCCGGCACGATCCGGCACGCCTACGGGTTCTCGATCGAGCGCAACGCCGTGCACGGCTCCGACGGCCCGGATACGGCCGCCTGGGAAATCGATTTTTTTTTCAAAAACAAGATATAGACTCCGCCGGCCCGGCACGCCGGGACGCGCTTTGCCTGGCCCCTCAAGCCGATTTGAACAGCCGGACCGAGTCCCCGGGGTGCGAAAGTCCGATGCCCGGTCCGGGCCTTTTTCCATGTCCGGTCTTCCTTTTCGACTAATAGGATAGGTTGTATGGACTGCGGAGGCAAAGCTGCGTTTTGGTTTGTCCTTTTTTGCCGGAAAAAATCGCGGATGTGCGGCCCGTTCCGGGCCGTTTGAGCAGAGGAATACACTATTAGGAGGTTTCCTTATGAAAAAATCCCATCTTCGCGCGGTTGCTGTCCTTGTCGGCGTGGCCTTCCTCGTTTCCATGGCTCCCGCACTGCAGAGCGCCGAGAAAAAAGCGGCGCGAACGGGGCTTCTGGCGTCGCTCAGGGATTCATTCCGCGTCCTCTCCTACCTCATTCCCTTTCTCTCCCCCCTGGCCGACATATCCAAGGATGCCCCCCGAAACAAAGAGCTCGTCGACATGGATTCCGGCCTGAACATCCTCCCTCAACCGACGTCCGACTCGCCGAGCATTGAAGGACCCCGAACAAAGGATTGACGCTCCGGTCCGATAAACCGCGCCCGCCTTGAGGGCAAAAAAAACCTAGGGGGTGCGGCCCAAGATTCCGAAGCGGCGTTTTCTATGAATTGTCATGCCGATTCGACTATAATCTTTTTGTGCGCCCGGCCAGGACCGTTCTTTTTGTTCTCTCCTTGACACTGGCCCTGATGTCCGCCCCGCCCTTCGGGACGGGCGAAAGCCTTCTCCAATTCCATAGGAAAAGGGCCGACTCCCTCCAAGCGGCCGGGGATTTCGAGTCCTCGATACGCCAATACCGGCACGCCCTGACCTTGGCCGAAAACGCCGCCGAGAAGATCTCCCTTCTTTCCAAACTGGGGCTTCTCCATTGGAACATCGGAAAAATCGACGAATCGCTTGACTTTTACCTCCGGGGGCGGGCCCTGGCCGTCGAGAGCGGCCGGGAAGAGGATTCGGCCCGATTGAAAGACATCCTGGAAATTTACCAGGCCTATCAGAAAGGAAAAGAGGCTCGCGATGCGGAAAAACTCGAGGAATCTCTTGAACATTTCGAACGGGCCGTCGAGTTCTCCGCAAAGGCCCGCAGCCCGGAGCACGAGGTCAAATGCCTCAGGCAGCTCAGCGCCTCGCACTACCGACTGAACCATATGGCCGTTTTTTTCGACCTCAACACGCGGGCCGTGAGGCTGGCCGCCAGGACGCGTCTCAGGCGCGAGGAAGGATACGGCCATTTCAACCTGGGTCTCTATCATCAGTTCCTGGGCCATTACGCCGCCGCACTGGACAGCTACATCCGCTCTCATGAGATCGCCGTCGAGCTGGGCGACGAGCCGGAGCAATCCGCCTGCCTTTTGAACCTGAGCGCCGTCCATCTCGAAATCGGGAATTTTGAGCGGGCGATCGAGAAGCTGGAAGAGGCCCTCGAAATCGACAGGAAGCTCGGAAACACCGCCCGGGTCGCCCAGGACCTCAACAACCTCGGCATCGTTTACAGAAAAAAGGGCTACGCTTCCGGCGACCGCGGAGATTACGAGCGGGCCCTGAACATCTACCGCCGGGCCCTGCTTCACGCCGAACGGTCCGGGAACACGAAGGATGCGCCGAGGATCCTGAACAACATCGGGTCCCTTCTCACCGACCTCGACCGGGACCTCGAAGCGCTCGAATATTTCAAGCGCGCCTTGTCCGAGGCGGAAACAAACGCCGTCAACGACCTGGTCGTCGTCTGCCTCACCAACCTGGGGATCGTCAATTCCAAGCTGGGCAACCATGAAATTTCCATCCGCTACTACCAGCGCTCGATCGACATGGCCCTCCGGTACAACAAGGTCTTCCTCTGGGACGCCTACCTGGAAATCGCCAACACGTACAAGAAGCAGGGAAAGCACGGTCAGGCGCTCAAAAACTACAAGACGGCCGTCGCCGTCATCGAGGATCTCCGCTCGAAAATCGACCTCGAGGAATACCGGGCGGCCTACCTGGGCTCGGACAAGCGGCTGGAGGCCTACCGGAATCTCATCGACCTGCTCGTCGTCCTCCATCAATCCCGGCCTGATGAAGGTTACGACCGCCAGGCCTTCCACTATCTGGAAAGAGCCAAGGCCCGGGCGTTCCTGGATAGTCTGGAAATCTCGAACATCGAAATCGGAGAAGGGCTTCCGGCCCGCCTCGTCAGCCGGGAGAAAGAAATCCTGGGCGAGATCTCCCGCCTGCACACCGAGCTTCTGGCCGCGGAACACTCCCCGGAGAGGCAATCATCGCTCGAGGCCGCGCTGTTGAAACAAGAGGAAGCCCACGAGTCCCTGAAGCGGGAGATGCGTCGGACGAGCCCGTCGGTCGCCGCCCTGAGATATCCGGAAATCGTCGACGTCCCGAACGCCCGAAAGCTCCTCCCGGACGGCCGGACGGCCATCATCGCCTACAGCGTCGGCCGGGACCGCTCGTACGGGTTTTCCCTGACCAGGAAGAGACTGAAGATTTTCCCCCTTCCCGAGGCGCGCCGGCTTCAGGAGAGTCTTTCGGCTTTTCTCGGCGAACTGACGGACCGTTCGCTCCCCCCCTCTTCCCTTGGGCGGGAGCTCGCGGCGACGCTCGTGTCCCCCGCCCTGGAACCCGGCATCCGCAACTTCATCTTCGTCACGGACGACATCCTCAACTACCTGCCTTTTGAAGCCCTCTCCGTGTCCGACGGGCCGGAAGGCCGCCTCATCGCCCGCTACGGAGTCGCTTACGCGCCCTCGGTTTCGTCACTCCGAGAGCTCGAACAGCGGGGACGGGAACGGGGCGCATCCGGAAGGGGAAGCAGGATTCTTCTCGTCGGCGACCCGGACATCGGCGGGCGGGAAGTGAACTCCGAAAGTCCGGCCGGTGAAAGCGGCCCCGCAGCGGGGACGGGCCGCGGTCTCCCCGCCCTCAGGTACAGCGGCCGCGAAATCAAGGACATCGCCTCGCTCTACGGGGCCCGGAGAACGGATGTTTTCCTGGGAAAAGAAGCGACCGAAGTCCTCCTCAAGAGCCGCGAACTCGACGGCTACCGCGTCATCCACCTCTCGGCCCACGGCCTGGTCAACGACCGCAACCCGGCCCGCTCGGCCGTCGTTCTCGCCCGGACGAGCGGCGACGGCGAGGACGGCTTTCTCCAAATGCGGGAGATCTTCAACCTGAGGATGAACGCCGGCCTCGTGGTCCTCTCGGCCTGCGACACGGGGCTCGGGCTTCATATCCACGGCGAGGGGCTTCAGGGCCTGAACCGGGCCTTCTTCGCTGCGGGCGCCGACGCGGTGCTGATGAGCCTGTGGGCCGTTCACGATGAAGCCAGCGCCCAGCTTATGGCCCGTTTCCACTTCCACCTCCGGCGCGGCGAACGCATCGCCGAGGCTCTGCGCCGGGCCAAGATCGAGATGGCCCGTTCGGCCGACCTCTCCCACCCCTACTACTGGGCGGGATTCGTCGTCACCGGTCGCGCCGACCGGGTTCTCTATCCCCGGCCCGCCGCCGCCCTCATACCGGCCGCGGCCGGACTCCTGCTCATCCTGGTTCTGGCCGGGATCAAGATTTTGAGAAACAGACCGCGCCCCGCCGCCTGACTACTTGGTCAGCCAGGAGCGATTTTTCATCGTCAGGGCCGCATAAGGCGTGATCCACCACAGCAGAAAGGCCGTGATCATGGCGTAGGGAATTCCGTAGATGAAGGTCAGGCTCCTGTTCGTTTTGAGATAGTACATTGACAGGAGGAATGAAATCATGATCAGGAAGGCCATCTGCCTCAGGAGGAACAGGGGGTTGACGAAGAAGGCGTAGGCCAGGAGCATCAGGGAAACGACCTGGAAAGGATAAAGGATGTTGAGGAAAACGAAGTCGAAGACGGGCAGGAGCTTGTTCGTGTCGCGGTAGGGGCTGAACATGAACTGGGCGAAAAGAATGGACTCCCGGATCATGCTCCGCGACCAGCGCAGGTACATCCGGTTCATACTGTTGATCGTCGTCGGGACCTTGGTGTAGACGACGGCGTTGGACTGGTATCTGGTCTGGTAGCCGAGGCGGAGGACGTTCGTCGTCAGGGCCCGGTCCTCGCCGAAGGTGCACGGCACGCCGAGGAACGTCTGGTTGACCCAATCCCGCATGAACTTCCTGAGCACCGAGCGGCGGTAGGCCGTCAGCGCTCCGGGGCAGGTGAAGACCGTCCCGTAAACGCTTTGATAGGCCCGGCCGAAGTCGAAGGAAATGCCGTAGCGGATGGTCATCATCCGCGTCAGGAAGTTGTCCTTCTCGTTCAGCACCCCGACCCGCCCCGCCACGGCTCCGACCTCAGGGTCGCGGATGAGCGGCAAGAGGACGTTCCGCAGGGCGTTGCGGCCGATCTTGCTGTCGGAATCGACGGAGACGATGTACCGCCCGCGGGCCGATTTGAATCCCGAGTACAGCGCCCGGCGCTTGCCCTGGTTCTTGACGAAGTTGATGACCCGGACGGACTCGCCGTATTTCAGGCGGGCGCGGCGCATGTGATCGAGGGTCCGGTCGGCCGAGCCGTCATTGATGCAGATGACCTCAATGCGGTCCCGGGGGTAGTTCGATTCCATGACCGAGTCGACGGTCTGGCCGACGGTCTCCTCCTCGTTGAAAGCGGGGATGATGACCGACACCAACGGCCAGTCCATATTCTCTCCCTCGTCGAGAGTCTCGGGCTTGTACTGGAACCAGAGGTAGGTCCGGAACAGCAGCCCGGCGAGGATGAACAGCCCTGAGAAGACCAGGGGGTAGGTCATGGTCTTCAGGAGCATCGTCGAGTTCAGGAAATCCGACCAGAGCTGAAAAATGCGCATCTTGGAAGCCGCAACGACGATGAGGAAGCTGATGATGATGGTGAAGGCGATGAGATAGGGGTCGATGCCCTCTTTCCCGACCTTGAACGCAGCCAGGAGACCGTGAGGCTGGGCCTCGGCTTCTGCGTCTTTGAGCGAATGTTCTAGCATACGGCCACAATCCCTTTGGGGTGAATGAAATAATAAGTCCCGCCTGGGGAGTTTTCATCCTAGCCCATCTCATCCGGATTGTCAAGGGAATTCAGTCTTTTCCGACTAATCTCATCCGGAAAACAAACCGGGGGCATTCTCATGAGAAAAAATCGCCGGAATCGGCATCTATTATCTTGAGCGGCCGGCGCGCCGCCGCCGTCACCGAGATGAACGACAAAGAAGCCGAGCTCGAGCGCATCCTGAGGCATTTCGCCGGCTTCATCCGCCTTCATCTTCACAAGTTCGCCCCCAACCGCTTCGGCCTGGACTCGGAGGATTTGTATCAGGAAATCCGGATCAAGATCTGGAAGGTGCTGACCGCTGAGAAAGAAATAAAATGCCTGGCGTCCTATGTAAGAAAAATCATCGATTCGACCGTGATCGACCAGCTTCGAAAGATCAAGCGGGAGGAGAATGTCTACAACTATGAGCTCGAAAGAAAGACATCGGAATTGAAATCCGTCTATTCCCCCGTCTCCTCCCGGGGAAAAGAGCTCAAGGACCTTGTCGCCCGCGCGGCCGACAGCCTTATCGATTCCAGAAGAAGAGTCGTCAAGCTTTATCTGTCGAATATGTCGATCGAGGAGATCGCCGACTCCTATCAGTGGTCCAGGGACAAAACAAGAAATCTGTTGTACCGCGGTCTGTCCGACCTGAAGAAAATCATCCACAACTGGACGAAAGCCGATGCCGATTAAGCTCCGCGAGATCAAACGCGCTTTTCAGGAAGCCGTCGGCGCCCGCGCCCCCTCCTCCCGGGAGCGTTGTCTGTCTCCGGAAGAAATCTATGCCTCCCTTGCGCCCCGGGCTTCAAGGCGCTCCAAGGCCTCCGTCGCGGACCATATCAGCCGCTGCCGATCCTGCTTTGAAACATTCCAGATGCTGCTTCCCCTGTTCCGGCAGAAAGAAAAAACGGTGGGCGAAATCTGTCGCCTCTTCGGTCCGGCTTCCGAAAAGCCCCGATCCCGCCCCAAGCTGAAAGCCTTGCTCTTCGCCGCGCCTGCTTTTTTTGCCGTCGCCCTGGCTCTGGTCCTGACCCTCGACCATCGCCCCTCGAGCACTGAAATCCGGAACCGTAAAGAGCGGAGCGCCTCGGCCGGCGCTTTGACTCTTCTTTCGCCGACGGGAGGGAAGATTTGCGCCCGGTCGGCTCTGGGCTTCGTCTGGCGACCTCACAGGGAGGCGGATTATTACCTTGTCGAATTGTTCGACGAATCCCTGTCGCTTGTGTGGCAGAGCCCGTTTCTGTTTGAGCCGTCCATCGTTCCTCCTCCCGGCGTGGTCCGACTCCTGCGCCCGGGGGAAAAGTATTTCTGGATGGTCACCTCCTGGAATTCCCGAGGCGAGAAAACGGAATCCCCGCTCGAACACTTCACCCTGAGGTAGCTTCAGGGGATTTCCTGACCGGCAACCCGGATCCCCTGCCCGGGAATGAGGAGCGACTTGAGGCGTCCCTCCTCGTCGGCGGCGAGGGTGATCTCGACGCCGCCCAGGATGAGGGCGAGCGTGCAGGGCAGGCCGGCCTTAGGCTCGATGCGGCCGGAAACCTCGATCTGGGGGATGATGTAGGCGGCGATCTCGACGGGCTCTTGAAGCCCACAGCCGTATTTCTTGGCCAGGACGAGGTAAGGCGAGAAGACGGGATTGGGCAGGAGGAGGGCGTCGCGCCGGACCGAGGCCGTGGAGTCCATGGTCTGGCCCGCGACCTTGATTCTGTTGGTCACGGCTCCCTCCCGGAGCGTGCTTTCGACCTCCTGGTCGACGCCGTTCACCGTCCCCTTGAAAGAGAACGAGCGGGCGATGAAGCTCCTGTCCAGGCGAAGACTCAGCTGCTCGATCTCGAGCCTCATCGGTCCGGTCATCCGGCCGGTGACCGAGAGCTCGTACCCCTCGGCGTCTTCGGTCCAAACATATTCCTCGTAGCCGACCTTCGCCTCGCGGAAATAAATCGACAGAGTGCCTCGTTCGGACGTCTGGGCGGCCAGCGGCGCGAACAGGGTCAAGCCAAGCAGCAAGGCCGATATCGCTTTCGACGGGCATCCCTTCCGCATCGTTCCGGTCTCCTGTTGTCGTCAATGCGATGACGGGGCTTCATCATAGAAAATCACGAGCTGAAAGGCAACTGCCTTTGACCGCGGACAGCGGGGGAGGCGGCATCGCGATGCCGTCGTCCAAAGCGGCGACGCGTCGCCGAACTCCAAAAAAGAGCGGCGCGTCACCGCCGCGCGGCGCGCTGACGGACGACCTCATAGAGGAAGACGGCCGCCGCGGCGCCGACGTTGAGCGACGTGACCCGGCCCCTCTGGGGGATGAACAGCACGCGGTCGCAGGACTTGCGAACGAGCGGCCGCAAGCCCCGACCCTCGGAGCCGAGGACGATCGCCACGGGCTGGGTGTAGTCGAAATCGTGCCACTCGCCCTCCCCTTCCCTGTCCGCGCCCACGAGCCAGACGCCCCTCTTTTTCAGGTCCTCCATGGCCCGGGCCAGATTGACGACGCGGGCGACGCGCACGTGCTCGGCCGCGCCCGCGGACACGGTCAGAACCGTGTCCGTGACGCCCGCCGAGCGCCGCTCGGGGAGAACGACGCCGTCCACGCCGGCGCCCTCGGCGCTGCGCAGGATGGCGCCCAGGTTTTGAGGGTCCTCGACCTCGTCGAGGAGAAGAAGGAACGGCCGTTCCCCGGCTCCGGCCAGAATGTCCTCGACGCTCTCGTAGGCCCTGGCCGCCAGGGCGGCGACGAATCCCTGATGGCGGGGCATGACCCGGTCGAGAGTCGCGCGGGGAACGGACTGCACGGGCACGCCGCTCTTGCGGGCCAGGGCCAGCGCCTCGCTCAACCTCCCGCCGCGGAACTCCCTGTCCACGAGGATTTTCTCCACCCGTCCGGGCGACGAGCGCAGGACCTCGAGCAGGGGGTTCAGGCGTCCGATTTTCTCCGTCATAGCCAACGCTATCTTACCAGAATTCGGGGAAAAACATTTGGCCATGAGCCAATCTTCTCAAATGGGCATCGTGTCCCCCCAAAATTCTCGAGCTCTAAAACCGGAAGACTGTCTTGGATTTTGCGGCTCACTTTAGGCGGCCCTATGAGTCGGAAGTCCCTCTCTCCCTCAGAGAGACATCATCCGGCCCGAAGAGAAAAATCCTGACGTCCATGACATTGACGCCCGTGGGACCGGTCCTGACCAGCCCGCCGGTCTTTTCGAAGAAGCCGTAGGAATCGTTGTTTTGAAGATAGGCTCGGAGGTCGAGCCCCAGGCGCTCCGCGCGGCGGACGAGGACGGGGGCGGCCCAGGCTCCGGCCGCGTCCGTCGGCCCGTCGCGGCCGTCCGTGCCGAGGCTCAGGACCAGCCACTCGCCCCGCCGTGCGCGCCACGCCTCGAGGAAGGCGAGGCAGAATTCCATGTTGCGTCCGCCCCGTCCCCTGCCGCGGACCGTGACCGTGAGTTCCCCCCCGGCGAGGAAGCACAGCGGCCGGCCGCCGCGCCGTCGAGCGATTTTCTTCTCCAGGAGCCGCGCGTAGCGCGCCGCCGCGTCCCGCGCCTCCCCGGAGTCGGCCGCGCCGAGAATGCGCGTTTCGAACCCGAGCGCGGAGGCGCGCGCCGCGGCCTCCCGGAGCGCCGTCATGTTGTCGCCCAGGATGTGGGTCCGGACGCGGCGGAAAGCGGGGTGGCGGCGGCGCAGCGTTTCCGGCCTCTCGCCCGCCAGGCCCTCCTCGATCACGGCCCGGACCCGTCCCGAAACTCGGTTCCAGAGGCCGTATCTTTCCAGGACGCGCCTCGCCCGGCCGAAAGTGGTCGTATCCCAATGCGACGGACCCGAGGCGATGACTTCCAGGTCGTTGCCGACGACGTCGGATACGACGAGGTTCAGAACGGTCGCCGGCCAAGCCGCCTCGGCGAGGCGGCCGCCCTTGATGCCCGAAAGATGCTTGCGCACGGCGTTGACCTCCCGGATGTCCGCCCCGGCTTTGAGAAGCGCTTCCGTGACGGTCCTCTTGTCCCGGAGTCTCAAGCCCGCGGCCGGCAGACAGGCCATGGCCGATCCGCCACCGGAGAGGAGGACGACGAGGAGATCACCCTCTCCGGCCCTGCGGGCGAGCCCGAGGAGAGCGCGCGCCGCGCGGACGCTCCTCTGATCGGGCAGAGGATGAGAGGCAACCAAGCATTCGGACCTCGGAAGGGAGATCTCCGTTCCCGGGAGACAGACGATAACGCCGGCTTCGAGCCTCCGGCCGAGAAGCGCCGCGGCCCGTCCGGCCATGCCGGGAGAGGACTTGCCGAGCGCGGCGAGATAAATGCGGCGGAATCGCGAGAGGTCGTAAGATCTCCGCCCGACGACAAGCCGGGCGCCGGAACGCCGAAGGCCTTTCCGGAAGAGCGCCCCGGCGCTCACGGCCGCCAGGGCGGAGCGCGCGACCGACAGCGCCGCGCCGCGCAGTGAGCTTTCCAAGGTCATGGTTTCTATGATAAAAATACCCTGAAACTGCGGGCCAAGGGAAGACCTGTCGAAGGGACGTGACGGCGGAACAAGGGCCGGCAGCGGGGGCGGACTCTGATGCCGCGTGAGGAAAGGAATTGAGATGAAAGAGTTATTGAAAAAGCCCCGCGCCATCTGGGGATCAAAAGCCACCTTCATCCTGGCCGCGACGGGATCGGCCATCGGGCTGGGCAACATCTGGCGTTTTCCGATGATGGTCGGACGCTACGGCGGCGCGGTCTTCGTCATGGTCTACGTTCTGGCCGTGGCCCTCATCGGTTTCACGGTCATGCTGGCCGAGCTGACGATCGGCCGCCACACGCAAAAAAATCCCGTGGGCGCCTTTGAAAACATCAAGCCCGGCACGGCGTGGAAAGCCATCGGTTACCTGGGAGTGGTCACCGCCGTGGCCATCTTGTCCTATTATTCCGTCATCGCCGGCTGGGCGATCGGCTACGCGTTCAAGACGGCCGGCGGCGCCTTTCGCGATCTGGGCGGCGCGGAAACGGCGGCCGCCTCCGCCAGCCGAGCCTTCGATTCCTTCGTGGCCAACCCGCTGCTCGTCCTTGTCCTCCTCATGGCCATGATCGGCATGACGGCCTTCATCGTCTCCCGCGGCGTCAAGGAAGGAATCGAGCGCTGGTCGAAGATCCTCATGCCCCTCCTGCTGGTCATCGTCGTCATTCTTGCCCTCCGGGCCCTCACTCTGCCCGGCGCCCGGGCCGGGGTGTCCTTCTACCTCAAGCCGGATTTTTCCAAACTCAACGGCACCGTCATCCTTTTCGCCGTCGGACAGGCGTTCTTCTCGCTCAGTCTGGGACTGGGAACGATGCTCACCTACGGGAGCTACATCCGCAAGTCGGACAATCTCGTTTCCTCGGCCGCCTGGGTATCCTTTGCCGACTTCCTCATCGCCTTCCTGGCGGGAATCATCATTTTCCCCACCCTGTTCGCCATTCCCGGCATCGCCCCCGAGGAAGGTCCGGCGCTGGTTTTCAAGGTCCTGCCTCTCATCTTTTCCAAGATCCCTCTGGGCCAGATCTTCGGGCTTCTGTTTTTCATTCTTCTCATACTGGCCGCCCTGACCTCGACAATTTCAATTCTCGAGGTCCCGGTGGCCTATCTGGTCGATGAAAAAAATTGGAGCCGGGGCCGGGCGGCCTGGATGGTGGGCGGTCTGGCCTTTGTGCTGGGCATCCCCTCGGCCCTGTCCGCGGGCGGGAGCTCCCTGTTCACCCAGCTGCGCTTTCAGGACCGGATGGATTTCGCCTTCGGCAGCGTCTCCCTGGCGGTCGGCGCGCTGCTCATCGCCGTCTTCACGGGTTATATATGGAAAGCGAAGAACGCCGCGCGCGAAATCCGCCTCGGGGCGCCGCGCTTCAGACTCGAGAAAGCCTGGTCTCTGGCCATCAAATATCTCGCTCCGGCCGTCATCCTGATCATCCTCGTTTTCAAGATCATCAAGGGCTAGGGGGCGCGCCGGAGCCATGACCCGCAAACGACTTGTGTGGCTGGCCGTCAAGATCGCCGTCAGCCTGTCCCTGCTCGTCTGTATCCTGGCCTTCAAGGCGTCGCCGGCCTCTATCGGCCGCAGGCTGGCCGGAATCAATCCCCTGTGGCTGGGTGTGGCCGTGTCCCTCCACGTCGTCGGCCTGGTGGTCAGCGCCTACCGCTGGCAGATCCTGGCCCGCGCCCAGGGCGATGAACTGTCCCTCGGCTATCTCGTCCGATCCTATCTCGTCGGGACGTTTTTCAACAATTTCCTCCCCACGAGGTTCGGCGGCGACGTGATCCGCATCTGGGACGGTTCGAAGCTCTCGCGGTCACTGGTCAAGTCCTCGGCCGTGGTGGTCGTGGAGCGTGTGACGGGTCTCATCGTCCTTTTCCTCTTCGCCCTGACGGCCTCCCTCTTCCGGCTGGACATGGCCCGCCGCATCCCCGTCATCTGGGTGTCTCTTCTGGCCGGCCTGGCGGGTCTTCTGGCCGCCGCCTTTTTCCTTTCGCCGCCCGCGGGACGTCTTCTCGACCGTCTGTCTTCCCCGAGCCGTTTCGGCCGCGCGGTCTCCAAAGTCCGGGGATTCAGGGAGGTCATTGTCTCCTACCGACGCAAAACCCGGCCCTTCCTCCTGGCCTTGGCCTGGGCGCTCGTACTCCAGGTCAACGTCATCCTGTATTATTTTCTCATCAGCCGGACCCTGGGGATGCGAATTCCGCTCGTCGATTATTTCGTCTTCATCCCCATCGTCCTGCTTCTCCAAACCATTCCCGTGACCGTCGGCGGGCTCGGGCTCAGGGAGAGCGCCTACGTGGCCGTCTTCCGCTTCTACGGCGTCGCGGCCGAGACGGCGGTTTCGTTTTCCCTGGTGGGCGACGTCGCGGTCGGACTGGCCGTGGGACTCGTGGGCGGGATCATTTACATCACCCGAAAATGATGCGTTTTCTTCGAACGGCTCTCGTCCTGGCCGCTTCGGCCGTCGCCGCCGGGCCGGTTTGCGGCCAGGACACGTCCGGATTCGACCAACGGCTGGCTCAAATCCGGCGGCAGATCCAGGAGGTCCGGGACCGGATCGCGCAGGAGGAAAACCGGAAGCTGACGACGCTCTCCTCCCTGGAGCGCATCGTTCTCCAGAAATCCCTCATCCGGAAAGAGCTCAACCTGTTCACCGTCCAGATGGCCAAAACATCCCAGGAGCTGGCCGTCCTCCGCCGCACGATCCCCTCCCTCCGAGAGCGCCTGGAGAGGGAGAAGAAAGCCATGGAGAAAACGCTCGTCACGCTCTACAAGCACGGCCGACTGAGCACGATCCAGTTCTTTTTCCGGACGGAGGACATCACCGCCCTCGTGTCCGAAAGCAAGAACCTGAGCGTCCTGGCCGGCTACCAGGAGGATATCCTCCGCCGCTACAAGGCCACGCTCTCCGAGCTCGCCGCGGCGGAGGAGGACTTGGAGGCCAAGTCCTCCTCCCTCGAGAGGTTGATCGGCAAGGCCCGCTCAAAACGCCGCGAGCTCGAGGAACAGGAAGCCCGACACAAGCGTCTGATCGGCCAGATACAAAAAAACAAATCCGCCTACGAAGAGACTCTTCGGGAGCTCGAAGACAGGGCGCGGCAGCTGAAGCAGCTCATGGAAAAGCTCCTTCGCCAGGAAGTCGTCCTGCCGGTCCCCTTCGTCCCGCTCTACGAACGGAAAGGCCGTTTGCCCTGGCCGGTCGAAGGGCGGGTCGCGTCCCGCTTCGGCCTGGAGCGGCATCCCCAGTTCCGGACCGCCACGCGGAACAACGGCATCGACATCGCTCCCGCCGGCCAGGACGCCGTCGTCAAAGCCGTCCACGGCGGCCGGGTGGTCTACGCCGGCTACTTCCAGGGATACGGCAACCTGCTCATCCTGGACCACGGGCTGAACTATTATTCGCTCTACGGCCATTGCTCGGAATTCCTGGCGGCCAACGGCGACCTCATCGAAGCCGAGCAGCCCATCGGCGTCGCGGGGGACGTCGGCTCCCTTCTGGGCGTGACGCTCTATTTGGAGATCCGCCACAAGACGACGCCTCAGGATCCCTTGAAATGGCTCCTCCGGCGGTGATAGAATCGAACGTCGCGAGTTGACCCATGAAACCTCAACGCCTCCGCGCCCTGGCGCTGGCCGCCCTGTCCCTCGTCCTGCTTTTCCTCGTTCTGGCCAGAAGCTTCATGCCCGGCCTATCCGCCAGCCGCTCTTCGCCTGACCTGGACCTCATCGAAAGCATCATCCGGCTCGTCCGCAACGATTACCTCGAGAGCGTCGACCCGGACAAGACCATGGAGGGCGCCTTCCGCGGACTCGTTCACGCTCTCGATCCTCTGTCGAGCTACCTCAGCCGGAATGAGCTGGCCGACTACCGGGAGTCCGGTTCCGTTCCGGGCTACGAAACCGGAATCATCCTTATCAAGGAGCAGAGCGGCATGCCGCGCGTCCTCGGTCTGGAACCGGGGAGCCCGGCGGCCAAGTCCGAAGTGCGGCCCGGAGATTTCCTCAGCGCCGTCGACGGCCAGTCGGCGTTCGGCCTCAGCCTGACCGAGCTCCGTCTCCTGCTCCGGAGCCCGGAGAGCCGGCCGGCGCAACTCCGCATCGTCCGCCAGACGTCCACCGTGGAAATCAGCGTCGGGCGCTCGCTTCCTCCGGCCGCCGACTGCGCCTACGCCCCCGAAAAAAATACGGCCGGCGTCCTGACCGTCCGCCGCATGTCGCCCGCGTTGGCCGGCCAGGCGGCGGAAGCTCTTCCGGCCGGGACAAAGTCCTCATCCGCGCCGCTCGTCCTCGACCTGAGGACCTGTTGGCAAGGCGACCCCGACTCCGCTTGGAAGTTCATCAATCTTTTTCTCAAGGCGGAAAAGGCGGGCGCCTTTCTGTCGCGAGACGGAAACCGGGAAGCCTTCTCCTGTCCCGGCGAGCCGGAGTGGGGCAAGACTCCGCTCGTCGTCTGGACGGGGCAGGCCACGCTCGGCGCGGCCGAGATCGCCGCCGGAGTCCTCCGGTTCTTCAAGCGGGCCACGGTTGTCGGGCATCCCACCCTCGGGCTGGCGGCCAAGCAAACGCTCTTTCCCCTCGACGACGGAAGCGCCCTTCTTCTCACCACCGGGATTTTCGCCCTGCCCTCGGGCGAGACGCTCTGGAAGACGGGCGTCGCGCCCGACATAGACCTCGGCGCCTCTCAGGCCGAGCGGGCCCTGTATCTCAAGAAAACAGTCGACAAGGCCGCCGGCCGCTGAGACATGGCCAGACGCAGAATATCGCCCGGCGGGCGCGGCTCGTCCTGGCGGCGTCCGTGGGTCGTGGCCGCGGCGATAGCGCTTTTCGTTATCGGCTTGGATTTTCTGGGCTGGTTGACGGACACCGAATCTTTTGTCTTCACCCTTCTTCTCGGGAAACGGCGGGCCGAAACGGACGCCGAATCCGTCGCCCGGATCGTCGAGGAGGAGCTGGCCTCCGAACGGCTCGACTCTCCCCTTCTTCGATTCACGGACGAGGAGGGAAAGCTTCATCTGAAGATCAACCTTGCCGCCGGACAATTTCTCCGGCTGGCGCCCGCCTTGAAAAAAAGACTCGAGGCGGAGGGCGCGGCCCTGCTCAGGGAACAGGAAGAGACGGACCGGGGGCGGGCGCATCATCTCTGGGAGGTCCGGTCGCCCGAGGGAAGCCGGGTCCGCATCCTTTTTTCATGCCGGAAAGACGGCTCCGCTCCCGAGCCGGCCGCCTCCAAAGCCGCCCGCCCATTCCAGGCGGCCGTCATCATGGACGACCTCGGCTACAGCCTGGAGGCCGCCAGAACCGCCGCCGGGCTCAGTCTGCCTCTGACCCTGTCCATCCTGCCTTTCAGCCCCCATGCCGTCTCCTCGGCCCAGGTCGGACACGAGCACGGCCTGGAAGTCATGCTCCATCTGCCCATGGAATCCCGGGAGGGCCACGAAACGGAGAAGCATACTCCGGGCTTGCTTGAAGCCCGCATGCCCGACGAGGAGATCCGCCGAAAGGTCCGGGAGCAGATCTACGGAGTGCCTTACATCCGGGGAGCGAACAACCACATGGGCTCGCTCCTGACAGAAGACGCAGGCAAGATGGAGGCCGTCCTCTCCGTTCTCCGCGAAGCGGGGCTGTATTTCATCGACAGCCGGACGAGCCCCTCCTCCCGCGCCCTGGAGACGGCGCGCCGGCTCGGCGTTCCGGCGGCTGGCTGCGACCTGTTCCTCGACGCGCCGGGCGACGCCTCGGCCCTCGAAAAAAATCTCCGCGAGCTCCTGCGCCGCGCCCGCCGCAGGGGCTGGGCCGTGGGGATCGTCCACCCTTACCCGGAGACGCTGGAGGCGCTCAAGGGTAGCGCCGCGCTCTTCAAGGAGAACGGCGTGGAGCTCGTTCCCGCTTCGGTCATCGTCGCCCGGGCTTCAAAAAAATAGGGGCCTCTTCCGGGGGAAGAGGCCCCTTTTCTTTCCGTCTTCCTCCGGCCGTCATCGAGACGGCCGGAGGAAATCAGCCGATCAGAACGAAATTCCCAGGCCGAAACCGGCGAACAGGCCTCCGAGGTTGATGCTGAGCTTGTCGACGTCGGGGATGTATTCCGAGATCAGATGATCAATTTCCACCTTGGCCAGGATGTATTTGCCCTGAACATAAACATAGAACATCGGGCTGAGCTGGATCTTCAGTCCACCTCGGAAGTAGAATCCGAACTTGCTGAGCTTTTCGTTCTCGATCTCGACTTCCGTGATTTCTATGGAGTGGGTGTAGGAAGGAAAGTAGTAGGTGTCCGAGTACCAGATGTCCGCCATAAGATCCATCGTGGCGTTGACGGCGCAGCCTCCCAGGCCGATGAAAGGCATGATCTGGCCGCCGGGCACGGGGTAGAAGTTCAGGCCGAAGCTGAAGAAGCTCGCCTTGTAGTTGACTGTTTGCATCACTTCATCGGTGGCGATGTCGTCCCAGAGATAGACGTTCGGGACTTCGAGACCGTATGTGCCGTCAAGGCCCTTGGAAGCCATGCTGAATCCGGCCGTGATTTCCACGTAGGGTATGACGAAAAGGCCGAGTTCGGCGTCGAAGCCGAACCCGGAGCCGTTGGCCACGGAATCATAGATGACGAAGGGTTCTCCGGCGTAATCAAAACTGTAGGACCAGTCATAGCCCGGCTGGAGCATGGCCAGCGCTCCGCCCAGCCGGATTCCCGGCCGGAGCGCCAGACCCATTCCCGAGGAGGGGGCGGGGCCCATGCTCGCCGGCTCGTCCCGATATGTCACCGGCTGGGGCTCGGGCTGGGATTCGCCCTCCGCCACGACCTCGACGTACATCTCGTGGATGTAGCCCACGACGTCCACGCCCAACTGGGTCTTGTATTTGACCTCGTACCATTCGCCGACCTTGTTCTCCGCGGTGAAGACCGTGTCGAGAGCGAGGTTCTCCTCGATGGCCTCGCTGTCCAGGCTGGGATTGAGACGGACGGCGGCGTTCTCCACTACGACCTTGATCTTCGTCGCTGCCGCTTCGGCGGGCATGTTGGCCGCGAGCAAAAAACAGCCGAAAATCACGAGCACCGAGACTGCGGTTTTCCTTCCCATTTTTTCTCCTCCTTGGAATTTGACTCTCATCATATATACAAAAAGCAAGGTTGTTTTTCAAGAGCCGGCGCTTATTTTTTTGCCTTGGGAATCGAGACAACGTCCGTGATCCTCCAGGCTTCGCCCTGAAAATCGAAGCGCCAGCGGATGCTTCCCTCGAAGAGCGTTTGTCGGCCCCCGCCGCCCTTCGGGACTCCGGTCATGGTCTGGGTGAAGGTGATCCGGCCCGCCATTTTCTTGACCGTCGCCCGGGCCTCGTCGCCCTGGAAATCCGTGAGCTCCGCCTTGCCGCCCGAGGCCGCGATCCTCAGCTTCTCGAACTGAGCGGACACGAGCTCCATGTCCCGGCTGATCTTTTGGTAAAGCGCCGGCGTGGCGTTCTTCTTGTAAAAGCCCGTCAGGTCTCCCTTGGAAACCGACTGAAAATACTCCCGGGCCAGGGCTTCGATCTGTCCCGGCCCGGCCTTCCTGACGCCCTCCAGGGCCTGCCCGACGACCTTCTTGATGTCCTCGTTTCTCGGATCGAGGGCCAGGACGGTGCGCGCCTCGCGCAGCGCCTCGTCATAGCGGCGGTACCAGATGGCTTCCTTGGCCTTTTTCAGACTGTCCTGGGCGTCCCTCTCGGCTTTCCTCTGTCTGGCGATGACCAGATGGCTTCGAGCGTTCGCGTTGTCCGGATCGACGGCCAGGGCCCGCTCGAGTTTGGAGACGGCCAGGTCATAATCCTTGCGGTTGATGGCCCGCGCGCCTTCCGCGTTCAGTTTCTTGACCTCGGCCCGCTGGGCCGCGGTCAGGGAAGACGGCTTTTTGGGCTCCGTCTTGGCGGAACCGGAGGCATCCTTCTTCTCGGCCGAAGTCGGCTCCGTCTGGGATTTGACCGGCGGTGGGGACGCGTCCGAGACGGGAGCGGGTTCGACGGCGGCGCCTCCTTCGCGGCTTCCGGGCTTGAGATTCGGCTGCTCGGCGGTCTTCTTAGCGACGACGGCCGCTCCTTGCTTTTGAAGGGCCGTCAATCTCTTCAGGGCCTCTTCGGCCTCCGGCCCTTTGGGCATGAAGGACAGGTAGGTCTGGTAAAACCGGAGGGCCTGGTTCGCCTCCTGACGCTTGTCGTAAAGCTGAGCCAGTCTCAGGTACACGCGGCTGTCGTCGCGGCGAAGCTCCGTCAAGCCCACAAACGCCTCCTCCGCTCCCGCGTCGCGTCCCGCCCGGAAAAGCGTTTCGGCGCTCAGAAAACGGGCTTCGTAATATTCCGGCTCGGACTCCGGGATGAGGGCCAATGCCGCCAGGGCCTCGTCCCATTTCTTTTCTTTCATCAGTTCCTGAGCGCTGAGAAACGATTCCCGCGCGCTCGAGACGGCCGTTTCGCCTGACGACACGGCGGTGTTTTCGCCGCCCTCCGGGGAAGGCGGTCGGCCGGCGATTATCAGGATGATGGCTAGGAGAGCCGCCGCCGCCGCGACGCCGCCGGCGATGAACAGAGGCAGTTTTTTTCGACGGCCGGGGCGGGCGCCGGAGTCCGGCGCGGCCTGGCCTTCGTCCTCCAAGGGATATTCCCGGACGAGCGTTTCGGCGACGCCCAGAGCGGCGTAGTTTTTCAGATCGGCGACCATCGCCCGGCAGCTCTGGTAGCGGGCTCCGGGATCCTTGGCCAGGGCTTTCTGAACGATGATCTCCAACCCCTCGGCCAGATTTTTCTGAAACGTCCTCATGGGCAGGGGCGCTTCGTTCATGATCTTGTAGATGACCGTGGTGATGGAGTCTCCGGGAAACGGCTTCTGGCCGGTCAAAAGCTCATACAGCACCCCGCCCAGGGCGAAGATGTCCGAGCGGTTGTCCACCTTCTTGCCGGCGATCTGCTCGGGCGACATGTAGTAGGGCGTGCCCATGATCATGTTCGTCTGGGTCATGGTCGAGGTCGAGATGCGGGCGATGCCGAAATCCACGAGGTGGGGCTGCCCCTCGGCGTCGAGGAGGATGTTGGCCGGTTTGATGTCCCGGTGGACGACGCCCTTGCGATGGGCGACGTCCAGGGCTCCGCCCACCTTCTCCACGAGGGTGATGATCTCGTCCAGGGACATCTTCTTCTTGCCGGAGACGACGTCCTCGAGGCTCTGGCCGTCGATGTATTCCATGGCGATGTACGACAGACCGCCGTCCCCGCCGACGTCGTAAATGGTGACGATGTTCGGGTGGGAGAGATTGCCGGCCGAATGGGCCTCCCTCATGAACCGCTTCTGGGCCATTTCGCGCTCGGCCCCCTGGCCCAGGGTGTCGAAGCGGATGGTCTTGATGGCCACGGTCCGGCCGATGTAGGGATCGGTGGCCTTGTAGACGATGCCCATCGCCCCGCGGCCGATTTCCCCCAGGATGGTGTATTTGCCGATCTTGGTTTCGTTCATGCCTCGCTCGTCACCGCCGCAGCCTTATCTCTCATTTAACATTTTTTCCGCCGGAAAAGCAATCGGCTCCGCGTCCTCGGCCTCCTCGTTTAAAATTTCCGGTCCCCGGGACGGTCGTCGAGCCTCACCGTCCGGGAGGAAACGTCGAACCGCGCCCCGTTCCGCCGGAGAGTGAGAGCCACGACGGCGGTGATGTTGTCCCGGCTTCCCGCCCGGTTGGCTTCCTCGATCAGCCGGCGGCAAATTTTCTCCGGTTTCTTGTTTTTGCGGAAAATCTTCAGCATCTCGGCGTCGGAAAGGACGCCGTAAAGACCGTCCGAGCAGAGGAGAAGGTAATCCCCCTCCTGAAGTTCGACATCGAACGTGTCGACCTCCACGCCGGGCTCATAGCCCAGCGAGCGGGTGATCATGTGCTTGAAGGGCGACTGATTGATCTCTTCCTCCGACAGGGAATTCAAGCGTCTCTGTTCCTCGACCCAGGAATGGTCGCGGCTGATCTGGACGACGGACTTCCGGCTGAGGCGATAAGCCCGGCTGTCGCCGATGTTGGCCAGATGCGCGGTCCCCCCGTTGACCAGGGCGGCGACCAGGGTCGATCCCATGCCGTTCCACTCGGTATTTTGTTCGGCCAGCTCGTAAATCCGGGCGTTGGCCTCCCGGCAGGCCTCGGCCAAGAGAGATGTCCAATCGGCATCGGCCGGAAGCGCTCCCAAACGGGAGGTGAAAAAATTCCTGACGCTTTCCGTCGCCAGCGCGCTGGCGCGCCCGCCCGCCTGGTGGCCGCCGACGCCGTCGGCTACGAGAAAAAGGTAAAGCGGGCGGCCGAGGGCGGGCGCATTGACGGAGAGGTCGAGGCAGAGAAAATCGTCTTCGTTGGTCTCCCTTTTCCTACCGATGTCTGTGGCGCCGAAAAAATCAAGGCTCATGGGTCGGGAATCCGATGGCCCGGCTTTTTACGAAGAAAAACGGCTAGGACTTTCGGAAGCGAAGGACGGTTTTGCCCATGTCCACCGCCGCGTTGTCCTCCAGGGGGGCGGACTCCGAGACGGCCGCGCCGTTGACCTTGGTCGGATTGGTGCCGCTCTCGTTGACGATGGTGAAGGCTTTCTTGGAGCCGTCGAAATGGATCGTGGCCTGCTCCTTGGAGACCGTCTCGTCCGAGAGCTCGATGTCGTTCTTCCGGGCGCCGGCCCGGCCGATCGTGATCGCGTGTTTGGTCAGGGGAAAATCCTTGCCGCTGTCCGGCCCCTTCTCCACGACGAGCCTCGCGCCCAGGTCGACGTACACCTGGGTCTTGGCCGCCTCGGGCGCCTCGTAGGGAAGGCGGGTCGTCCGGCCCGCTTCCGCAGCCGCGGAGCGCTTCTTGGGGCGCGCCAAGAGCAGGACGAGGGCGATGACCACGCCGATGAACAGCACGATGGCGGCGATCAGGAGGATCCTCATCCCCGAGGTCATGCCCGCCGAAGACCGGGAGGTTTCCCTGAGGATGGGCAGATCGGCCCGGGTGGGATCGTTGATCACCGTCCCCGTCACCTTGAACGTCTTGCCGATGGCGGGAAGGTTGTTCGTCCTCACATATAGCTGGTTGTAGGGCAGTTCGCCGACATTGACGGCCCCGGTGACGATGCTTTCGTCCTGGATTATGTAAAAGCCCCGCGTCGTCCCCGGCGGGTCGGACCGGACTTCCTGAACGAGGCCTTCGACCGTGACCGTGGTGTTCCAGTATCGGACCGGATTGGCGCGGATGTCGTTGATCATCACCTGATCGGCCTCGCCCACGGCCGCGACCGTCAGGATCGCGGCTCCCAGCGCCAGGCAGACGATGAAAGCTCTTTTTTTCATGCCCTCCATCCTCCTTGTCTCATGGAGATTTTCATATCGGACTGGGACATATTTACTCCGACTTCGAAGCCTTTGTCAACAGGAATCAGGCTCCGGGGGGGCGGCCGACAGTACGGCGGCCTGCCCGTTCGGACAAAATCCGGCGCCGCGCTTCCGGGCGGCGAACCCTGCGGCCTTCTTGATTGCCGGGCGCCATCTGGGCTATGATAATCGGGCGGAAGTGAGATTTCGGAAAATCGACGTGAAGAGGGAGGTCCTTATGTCATCAAGATATCGCGCCGTCTCCCTGATCGTCCTGCTGGCCGCCTGGAGCGGTCTTCTGTTCTTTCCGGCCTGCAATCCCGCCCCCACGGAGGCGGAAATCAAGGCCATGATGGAAATCCAGGACGTCGAAACCAAATGGGTGCTCAAGGAATACAGCTCCTGGCCGCAGAAGCTCATTCTCGTTCCGTCCATTTCCTTCCGGGTCAAGAACACAACGGACAAACCCCTGACCTACATCAACTTCAACGCCATTTTCAAGTTTAAAGACGATCAGGAGAACCTGGGCGATTGTTTTCTGGCCGGCGTCCGCGGAACGCCCGTTCCGCCCGGCGCATTGAGCCCGGTCATTCACATGGCCTCCAATTTCGGCGTCGAGGGCAAGACCCGGGCGTCCTTCGAGAACAACCCGATGTGGAAACCGGTGATCATCAAGCTCTTCGCCCAGAGCCGGGGGTCCGACCACATTCTCATGGGGACGTATCCCTGCTCCAAGAAGATCGATTTCGAGGAGCCGGCGCCGATCGAGCCCGAGCCGGGGAAGAAAGAAGGCGATCAGTAGTCCAGGACGTTCGGCCGGAGAATGGCGATCGAATTCGCGGCTCTCTCCGCGGCGAGGTAATCGTCGACGGCCTTGAGCCGCTTCCGGGTGTAGAGCCGCTGCTCGATCTCCCGTTTGACGTCCTCGAACGGCTTGAGGGCGCTCTCCTTCCGGCTCTCGAGGCGAAGCCGATACCAGCCGTTTTTGGTCTTCAGCCAGCCTGAGATCTGTCCCGGCTGGAGGCCCCGGACGACTTCCTCCAAAACGGGGTCGAGATCGCCTTTTTTGAAGGTCCCCAAGTCGCCCCGGTTTTCCCGGACCGGGCCGTCGGAATAGGCTTCAGCCAGGGAGGCGAAGTCCTCGCCGGCCTCCAGCTTGCCGCTGATCTCGGCCATCTTCGTTTCCAGGACCTCGGGAGAGGTTCCCTCGAGAGAGAGGAAAATCCCGCTGAGGCGGACTTCTTCGGGCTCGGTGAAATCCTGGGGATGGGCCTTGTATTCGTTGACCACGTCGGAATCGTCGATCGCGATCCGGCGGTCGACTTCGTTGAACAGCACCGCCTGGCGGAGGAGGTCCTCTTCCATCTGTTTGACCCACTGGTTGTAGTCGAGCCCCTCCCGGCGCAGAGCGAACCGCAGCTCTTCGTCGCTCTCAAAGCCGTTCTGGCTCTTGATGTTTTCGATGGTCTGGCGGACCTGCTCCCGGACATCGAGCTTCAGCTGTCTGGCTTTTTGGAGGAGGAGGAGTTCGGTGATCATGCGTTCCAGAAGCTCCTTCCTCAACGTCTCGACCTGGGTCTCGAAGTTTTCGCCGTCCGTCTGGCTCCGCAGGGCCTGAACCAGCATCTGGAACCGGGCCTGAACCTCGGAACGGGTGATGATTTCGCCGTTGACCACGGCCACGACTTCGTCGATGACCTCCTGTCCGAACAGAAAGGACAGGCTCAAGAAGATCAAAACCGCCGCCGCGCGGCTGAGGCGTGAGTTCATGATTCATTCCTTTGGTAGGCGAAAGACAGGTTGTGATCCAGGGCCTTCCAGTCGAGCGTGGCCTTCAATTCCTCGAGGTGCGATTCGAGAGCCTGGCTGATTTTCCGGTCCAGGAGCTTCATGTGAATGCCCGGCGAAGCCTCCTCCAGGGACATCAGCTCCGGCTCGATCCGCCGGTTGAGCAGAAAAATATGGAAGCCGTACGAGGATTCGACCACCCGGCTGATCTGCCCCTCCTCCAGGGAGAGAACGACGCGCTCAATTTCGTAGGGGAGCTGGCCCCGGCTGAAAACGCCCATGCGCCCCCCCCGGGCCGCCTCGACGCCCGTCGACGTCTCCCGAGCGATCCGTTCGAAATCCTGGATGGATTTATCCCTCACCCAGTTGAGGATCTCGACGGCCGCTTCCTCGGAGTCCGTCAGGATCTGGCTGACCTCGAATCTCTCGGGCATGAGAAAATCCGCCTTGTGCTCTTCGTAATAAGACCGGACGTCCTCTTCCTCGACGGTGATGTCTTTGACCAGAAGGTAGGTGTATTTGTCGACCAGAAGCTTGTCCCGGAATCCCTTGAGATCGGTCTCGCTCAAATCGCGGCTTTTCTCCTGGTCTCCCCGGCTTTTGACCTTGACCAGGTAGTCCTTCATCTCTTCCTGACTGAGGGTGATCTGTTTCCGGCGCGCGCTTTCCAGAAGAAGCTTGTCTTCGACGAACCGGTCGAACAGCCGGCTCAAGGCCAGGGAGGAGGGAGCGTCCTCGAGGCTTCCCAGCGTTTTGTGAACGTAGTTCTCGAAATCGGAGTTGAGATAGAAGGAATCGCCGACCTGGAGGACGACCGGGTCTTTTCGTTCCTCCACGTTTCCGGAAGCGGCCGCCTGGTCGGGGCCGCCCGCCTCGCGGCGGCAGGATCCGGAAAACACGAGAACGGCCGCCGCCCAAGCGATAAAGAGCGCCCCTCTTTTTTGAAAATTCATGGAAGGACCTTCGTTCCTAAGAGAGGGCGATGTTAACACAATTCTCTAACGCCTTCAAGATGAGGAGCGTTTCACCGAGAACCGGGCCGTCTTCGGATGACGACAGGGGAAAGGTCAGGACGCCCGCTGGGGTCAGACGGCCGGAAAACCTCTTCAAAAAAGAGTGCATCCGGCCGGGTTCCAAAGGGGTCGAGTGATGGAGCGCCAGAGCCAGACGGCCGCCGGCCCGGTCGAGCCTCGCGATTTTGAGCCGATGGATCAACCTCTTGACTTCCCCGTAGGCCAGGAGATTTCGGGCCCCGGGGGGCAGGGGTCCGAAACGGTCGTTCATCTCGGACTCGATCCGGCCGATGTCCTCCTCCCGCTCGACCGAGGAGATCCTTTTGTAGAAGTGAAGGCGAATGTTGACCTGGGGAAGATAGTCCTCCGGAATGCGGATGTCGGTCTTGAGGTTGATCTCGGATTTGAACTCCTCGACCTCCTCGCCCTTCAGCTCCCTGACGGCCCGGGCGAGGAGGTGGAGGAAATAGTCATATCCCAAAGCGGCCAGGGCGCCGTGCTGCTCGAAACCCAGGAGGTTCCCGGCTCCTCGGATCTCCAGATCCTTGGCCGCCAGCCGGAATCCCGACCCGAGCTCGCTGAACTCCCGAAGGGCGCGAAGCCGCTGACGGGCCGGCGGCGTGAGCTCGGCGAACGGCGGCACAAGGAAGTAGGCCGTCGCCTGCCTGGAGGAACGGCCCACCCGTCCGCGGAGCTGGTAGAGCTGCGCCAGACCGTAGAGATCGGCCCGGTCGACGATGAGGGTGTTGACCAGAGGGATGTCGATGCCGTTCTCGATGATCGTCGTCGAGACAAGGACGTTGGTCTCCTGGCCGATGAAATCGAGCATCCGCTTTTCCAGGGTCCGGGGAGACATCTGCCCGTGCACGACGCTCACCCTCGCCTCGGGCACGAGGCGGATCAAGGATTCCGCCGCGTGGTCGATGTCCTCGACCCGGTTGTGGATGTAGTACACCTGTCCGCCGCGCCTCAACTCCTGACGGACGGCCGATGCGACGAGCCGGCGGCTGTATCCGGTGACCACGGTGTTCACCGCCAGGCGGTCCCGGGGAGGCGTCTCGATAAGGCTGATGTCCCGCAGCCCCGTCAGGGAGAGGTTGAGCGTCCTGGGAATGGGGGTGGCGGTCAGGGTCAGGACATCGATGTCCGTCTTGAGCCGTTTGATTCTTTCCTTGTGGGAGACGCCGAAACGCTGCTCCTCGTCGACGACGAGCAGCCCCAGGTCGCGGAAAACCACGTCGGCCGACAACAGCCGGTGCGTGCCGATGAGGATGTCGACCAGGCCCGTCTTGAGGTCCCCGAGAATCCGCTTCTGCTCGGAGGCGGATTCCAGCCGGGTCAGGGCCTCCACGCGCACGGGAAAGAGGACCATCCGGTTTTTGAAGGTTTTGAAGTGCTGGCTGGCCAGGACGGTCGTGGGGCACAGCACGGCCACCTGCTTGCCGTCCATGACGGCCTTGAAGGCGGCGCGCATGGCCACCTCGGTCTTGCCGTATCCCACGTCGCCGCACACCAGGCGGTCCATCGGAGACGGGGCCTCCATGTCGGCGTAGACCTCGCGGATCGAACGCTGCTGGTCCTCGGTTTCCTCGAAGGAAAACATCTTTTCAAAATCCGTCTGCCAGCGGCCGGCGGGCGAAAAACCGAAACCCGCGGCGGATTTCCGCCGGGCGTAGAGCTCGAGGAGTTCGCGAGCCAGACTCTCCACGGCGCGTTTGGCGCGCTGCTTGGTCTTCTCCCAGGCGGCCGTCCCGAGCTTGTCGAGGCCGGGCCGGGCTTCGCCGGAGGCGGCGTATTTCTGGACGAGGTTGAGGTCCTCGACCGGGACGAAAAGCCTGTCGTCGTCCCGGTAGCGGAGGTCGATGAATTCCCGGGGCCTGCCCTCGACGTCCATCTTCAACAGACCCTGGAAAAGGCCGATGCCGTAATCGGCGTGAACGACATGGTCGCCCGCCCGGAGGTCCTGGAAGTGGGATTGGACGGGCCGGACGGCGACCCGGGTCGAGACGACCCGCTCGGCCGTCAGAACGTCCTTCTCGGAAAAAAAGTAGATTTTCTCGTCGGGACAACCGAAGCCCCGGGCGAGGTCTCCGAGGAGGAGCAGAATTTCTCCCTCTCTCGGCCGCTCCCTCGGATCGGACGCTTCGCGCGCCGCGAGGCCTTCCTGGTCGAGGAGAGCCCGGAACCTCCTGCGCAGCGGATCGCCGGAGAGGAAAAGATAGCAACGGTCCCTGCCGGCTTGGAGCTTTTTCATGTATTGGAGAAAGAACGGGATATTGTTGACGAAACGGGGCACGGGCTGAAAGCGGAGGTTGAGGACGCCGGCGTCGTCCGGAGAGGCGAGTTCGCGGCCCAGGACGGACTTTTCCTTGATGGCCTGCCATTCGGCGGAAGGATAGACCTCCTCGGGCGGCAGGGTGAACTTCCGCGCTTTCTTGAGCTCGCGGGCCTGCTCCTCGAACTCCGTCCGCGATTCCCGCCATTCCTTCTCGACCTCCTCGAAATCCAGGACCAGGAAGGGCGCGTCTCCGAGATGAAACCGGTAGGGGACGAAATGTTCGCCGTGGAGGAGGCTGAGAAAACCGAAACTGGGAAACACGTCGCCGCGGAGGAGGCGCGAGGCCTTGTCTCGCGCGTCCTCGGCCGCGCTCCCTGCTCGGGCAACGGCCAACTCGGCCCACTCCTCGAAAAAAGCCCGGCGGCCGGGAAATTCTCGAAGCGAGGGCAGGATCACCCGTTCCAGGCGGCGAAGCGACGCCTGGGAGGACGGCTCGAACGTCCGGAGCGATGCTACCGTTTCGCCGGCGAATTCGAGGCGGAAGGGAAACTCCTCCCAGGGCGAAAACACGTCCACGATTCCTCCCCGCCGGGCGAACTCGCCGCGCGAGGCGATGAGCTCTTCCGCGGCATAGCCGTACTCGGCAAGAGTCTCGAGGACGGTCTCCCTCCCGATCCGGTCTCCCTTCTCGATGTTCATATAAGAATCCTCCAGGTCTTTCGGCCCGGGGAAGGGTTTCAGCAGTCCGGGAAGGTCGGTCAGGATGAGGGCCGGCGGCTTCCGAGTCAGATCGTAAAAAAATTTCATGCGCGCCGCCGCGGCCTCGAGGGGGAGCGAAATCTCCTGATAGGGACTGATGCCCGGCCCGGGAAGAACATCCACCCTCCGGCCGGGCGCCAAGGCGGACAGAAAAAAACGGCAGCGCTCGGCCGACTCCCGGAGGGGCGCGGACTGGGGGAGGAGACAGATCAATCCGCCCGGGAGCGCGGCGGCCAGACAGGCCAAGACATAGGGCCGCGCGGCCTCGGTCAGCCCGGTCAGGGTCGCGCCTCCTTCCCTTCGCTCCAGGGACTCAACGAGACGGCGGAAGGAGCGGACCTCGAGGAGAAAATCCACGCTCATCAGTTCTCATTATACGGGGCCGGCCGGCCGCGGTTCAATTTCCGCCCGCCGGAGGAGAGAGCGGCGAGGCGGCGGCGTGAAGATGTGATATATTCGTTATGGGGAGGTATCCATGACCCTGAGACAAACGCTGTTTTTGTATCTCATCACCCTGGCGCTGTTTTTCCTGGTCGATCTTGTCTGGCTGGGCGTCGTGGCCAAGGGATTCTACCGCCGCCATCTGGGCGCATTGATGAGCCCGAGGGTGAATTGGGCGGCGGCCGCCTTCTTTTATCTGCTTTTCATCGTCGGGCTGGTCGTCTTCGCCGTTCGGCCGGCGCTGCTGGCCGGAGAGCCTGTCCGGGCCCTGTTCGGCGGAGCTCTGCTCGGCCTGATCTGCTACGCCACCTATGACCTGACCAACCTGGCGACGCTCAAAGACTGGCCCCTTGTCGTTACGATCGTCGATTTGGCCTGGGGGACGTTTCTGGGCGGGACGGTCTCTTTTCTGGCCGCGCTCCTCGGACATCACATCCTCCGCCGTTAGCCGCACCGTCTTGCTTCGATTCGGCCTCCAGAAAAAGGACTTGACAATGTATCCTAATTAGGATATATTCCTAATTGATAAAAATCGGAAACAAGTTCAGGACGCCATGAGCAGGGAAGATCTACCGACGCGGCCCGAGGACCTGAAGGATCTTTTGAAGCGTTCCGGGCTGAAGCTGACCCCCCAGAGGCTGGAAATCCTGCGCGCGGTGACCAATTCCCATTCCCATCCCGACGCCGAGACCATTTACAAGGCCGTCCGGAAAAAGATCCCCGGCGTGTCTCTCGACACCGTCTACCGGAACCTGTGGACTCTCATCGACCACGGCCTGGTCAACGCCCTGAACACTTCCCGGGGCCGGGTGCGTTTCGACGGCAACCTGGTTCGCCACCATCATTTCGTCTGCGTCCGCTGCGGCCTGACGCGGGACTTCGTCTGCCCGGAATTCAACCGTCTCTCCGTCCCGGAGGAAGTGAAAAACTGGGGCCGGATCGACAGAGCGCACGTGGAGTTCAGGGGGCTCTGCGGGCGCTGCGCGGATAAATAGGGAACCTTCCCTGAACACATCAAACCAAGGAGGAGGACTCTTGAAAAAGGAGAAAAACACACTGACCACCGGCTTCGGAATGCCGGTCGCCGACGACCTCAACACCATGACCGCCGGCCCCAAAGGGCCGGCTCTCATTCAGGACATTCACCTCGTCGAGAAACTGGCCCATTTCGACCGCGAGCGGATCCCCGAGCGCGTGGTGCACGCCAAGGGCGCCGGGGCCTACGGGTATTTCGAGGTCACCCACGACGTCTCCAAGCTCACGCGGGCCAAATTTCTCTCCGCGGTGGGCAAGCGGACCGAAGTCTTCGTTCGTTTCTCGACCGTCGGCGGGGAGAAGGGCTCGGCCGACTCGGAGCGCGATCCGAGAGGCTTCGCCGTCAAGTTTTACACCGAAGAGGGCAATTACGACATGGTGGGCAACAACACGCCCGTCTTCTTCATCCGCGACCCGATGAAGTTCCCCGACTTCATCCACACTCAGAAGCGCCACCCGGCCTCCAATCTCAAGGACGCGGACATGTTCTGGGACTTCCTGTCATTGACGCCCGAATCCATCCACCAGGTCACCGTCCTTTTTTCCGACCGCGGCACGCCCCGGACCTACCGGCACATGAACGGCTACAGCAGCCACACCTACATGTGGGTCAACACAAAAGGCGAGCACGTCTGGGTCCAGTACCATTTCAAGACCGAACAGGGAATTCAGAATTTCTCCGGAGAAGAGGCGGGCCGGATGCGGGCCATCGATCCCGACTGCGCCACCCGCGACCTGCACGACGCCATCGCCAAGGGGGAGCATCCCTCCTGGAGGCTCGAAATCCAGGTCATGACCCCCGAGCAGGCCAAGTCGTACCGCTTCGACCCCTTCGACATCACCAAGGTCTGGCCGCACGCCGATTTCCCCCCCCTGACCGTCGGACGGATGGTCCTCAACCGCAACCCGGAGAACTACTTCGCCGAGGTCGAGCAGGCGGCCTTCTCGCCGGGCAACTTCGTCCCGGGCATCGGCCCCTCCCCGGACAAAATGCTCCAGGGGCGCCTGTTCAGCTACCACGACACCCACCGCCACCGGCTCGGCCCCAACTACCACCTCCTGCCGGTCAACGCGGCCAAGGCCGCGCCGATGATGAGCTACCAGCGCGACGGCGCCATGCGCTTCGACGACAACGGCGGCGGCGCGCCCAATTACTGGCCCAACAGCTTCGGCGGCCCGGCTCCCGATCCGGGAGTGGAAGCGCCGCCCCTTGATCTCGCCGGACAGGCCGCCCGCCACGCCTACACGCTCGGCGACACGGACTTCGTCCAGGCGGGCGCTCTCTACCGCAAGGTCATGACCGACGAGGACCGGGCGCACCTGGTGAGCAACATCGTCGGCCATCTCAAGAACGCCCAGAGGCGCATTCAACTTCGCCAGACCGCGCTTTTCTACAAGGCGGACGCGGAGTACGGCGAGCGCGTAGCCAAGGGATTGGGGCTCGACGTCGGCGAGATCAAGCGGCTGGCCGCTCTGTCTCAAGAGGAGCGCGTCAAAGCGACCAAGGACTGAGTTCCCGGGTCGGCTCCTCGGAAACCGGCCTGCCCGGAAACACATAAAACAAAAAAGGAGAATCACATGAACAACGATACAAAAAACTGTGAGGAAGGAGCCCGAGTCCCCCTGATCGGGGAAAAAGCGCCGGCTTTCAAGGCCATGACCACCCAGGGAATGATCAACTTCCCCGAGGACTACAAGGGGAAGTGGGTGATCCTTTTCAGCCACCCGGCCGACTTCACGCCGGTGTGCACCACGGAGTTCATGACCTTCGCCGCGATGGAGAAGGACCTCGAGGCCCTGAACTGCAAGCTCATCGGCCTGTCTATCGACAGCCACTACAGCCACATCGCCTGGCTGAGGACGATCAAGGAGAAAATCGCCTATAAGGGCATGAAGAACATCGAGGTCAAGTTCCCGGTCATCGCCGATCTCAAGATGGACGTGGCCAAGGCCTTCGGCATGGTCCAGCCCGGCGCCAGCGACACCCAGGCCGTACGGGCCGTGTTTTACATCGACCCGGAGTCCAAGGTCCGGGCCCTTATCTACTACCCCTTGGCCAACGGCCGCAACTTCGACGAGATCAAGCGCCTGCTCATCGCCATGCAGACCGCGGACAAGCACAAAGTGGCCACACCGGCCGATTGGCGCCCGGGCGACAAGGTCATCATCCCGCCGCCGGGCTCGTGCGGACAGGCCAAGGAGAGGGTCGATGGAGCGGGCCAGGACTACGAGTGCCTGGACTGGTTCCTGTGCTTCAAAAGCCTGCCGAAATAGGACGACTTTCCACGGGGGCGCGCTTCGGCGCGCCCCTTTTTTTTTGACCGCCGGACGGGCGGCCTCCGCTGTGGGGACGGTTTTGCCTTGACTGATCCGCCGGCCCGGAGTATAAGGAAATATCAATCCGGCCAACCGATTCTGATCGCCACGTTGGCGGATGAGATAAATTTTCGAGCCGATTGTCGAGGCTGCGAAACCGAACGCGGCCGCCCGCGGCGTGAATCCAATTCACCCCGAGACCGAATCGTCCTCCGGTCCTTCGCGGGCGGCCGGCGGCTTTGCGGCCGAAGGGAGGTGAGCCGTGAAAATCGCCCTCCTCGTCCCCGAGCTGCGGGAGGCTATCGCCGAGGGACGAAAGGAAGACCTTCGTCTCTTCTGCGAATCCGCCCATCCGAGCGTCATCGCCGATTTCATTTCCGCCCTCGAACCCCAGGAAGCCTGGGAGGTGCTGCGCCAGGCGCCGCTCGCCCTCCGGGTGGAGATCTTCAGCCAGATGGAAAAGGACACCCAGGTCGACATGACCGAATTCATGAAGCGGGAGGACCTGGCCGGCCTCCTGGCCGAGATGTCCTCGGACGACCGGGTCGACCTTTTCAAGTCCATGCCCGAGGAGAAGCAGGAGATGATTCTCCCGGCCCTCGCCCAGGCGGAGAGGGAGGACATCCGAAGGCTGGCGTCCTATCCCGAGGGCACGGCCGGCTCGGTCATGACCTCCGAGTACGCCGTTCTCAATCCCGAGCTCACCGCCGGCGAGGCCATCGCCAAGCTGCGTCTCGAAGCGCCGGACAAGGAGACGATCTACTCGGCTTATGTGATCGGAGATCGGCGCGAGCTCCTGGGCTACGTCTCCCTGAAAGACCTCATTCTGGCCCGTCCGGAAGCCCGCATCCGGGACATCATGCACCGGGATGTCATCCACGCCTGCGTGACCGACGACCAGGAAGAAGCCGCCAGAAAAATCCAGAAATACGACCTCATCGCCCTGCCCGTCGTCGACAGTCAGAGGACGCTGGTGGGGATCATCACCCACGACGACGCCCTGGACGTCATCACTCAGGAGCAGACCGAGGACATCGAAAAGCTCATGGCCATCGCCGGCCGCCACAAGGCGTTCGCCTACCTGCGGACTTCGGCCTGGGGCCATTTCCGGAACCGGTCGCTCTGGATCCTGGCCCTGGCCCTGCTGGGATTCATCTCCGGCTTCATCGTCCAGAGCTTCGAGGGGCTCCTCATCCAGGTCGCCATCCTGACGTCTTTCATGCCCATGCTGGTCGACACGGGGGGAAACACGGGCAGCCAATCGGCCAGTTTGATCGTCCGCGCGCTCGCCCTGAAGGAATTGTCGACCAAGGACACGTTGAAGGTCCTTTTAAAAGAGATCCAGGTCGCGTTGATGCTCGGCCTGATGCTGGCCTGCATCGCCCTCAGCCGTGTCCTTCTTTTCAGCGACACATCATCCATTCCCAACACCCTATCGCCCTGGACGGTGGGCCTGGCCGTCAGCCTCGCCCTGGCCATTCAAGTGATGACCGCCACCCTCATCGGGGCGCTCCTCCCCTTGACCGCCGCCCGGTTGAAGCTCGACCCGGCCGTCGTGGCCAGCCCGGCCCTGACGACCGTCGTCGACATCACCGGCTTGCTGATTTTTTTCACGACGGCCAAGCTCATCCTGCGGATCTAGGCGAAACGGACGGCCTCGGTTTTCGGGATTCGGGCGGACCTCCGCCCTGGAGAGGGCGGATCGCGGAAGGCGGGCCGGAGCGGGAAATGTTCAGCCCTTCAGGAAGCAGCCTTCATCCGTGACAAGGATGTTCACGACTGAGTTTTCCAGACGGCAGGTGAACTCCTCGGCGACTTCCCCGGACGAGGCGTTCATCACCCGGCGGCGGGCGAGAACGCTCTCCACGGGGATCTCGCGTCCTTCGATCCGGACCGCGCGGGGCGTTTCCCGGCCTTTATAACCCTCGAAGAACACGACCTCGCACGGCCGGCTCCCCGGGGGATTTCCGACAGTCATGAAACCTCCTTGTCCGAGTTTATCACAGGAAGGCGTGGTGTTCCCGGCTCGGCTCGGAATTCCTGGGCCGTCGCTTCCTCTTTAAGAAATGAGCGACGCACCACGATTTTCCTCAGGCCGCCATTCCTGGAGGAAGGAGGCGATTTGCTTTCCGGTGAATCGGTATTTATAATTCCCGAAGGTTCCGACTTCCCGAAGAAGAGGCTGCCATGAGGATTTCATCGAAGCCGAAGGCTTTTTTGGGACTGGCCGCGGTTCTCGGCCTTCTCGCCGTCTTGAGCCCCGCGCCGGTCCCTTTCCCGGCGGAGACGTCCTCCGCCGAAGGCAAGGTCCATCTCACGGTTTTTCATCCCCGAAAGGAGAAGATTGAGGATCTCCTGGCCCTTTGCTCATCCGGCGCGCTCGACATCCCGGAGCTTTCGGTCACGGGCGTCTATCATCGGCTCGAAAAGACCGATTACCGCCGGGCCGAAGAATTCCTCCGTGATCAGGGCATCGGCTGGCTGACCTTGCGCGCCGTCGAGGCCGAGGTCCGTCCCGAAGACCTCTGCCGTCCCAATGCCTGGACTCCCGAGTTCGAAAGGATTATCGCCGAATCGGACGGCGTCATCTTCTTCGGCGGACCGGACATTCCGCCTTCTCTTTACGGCGATCCCCAAAGCCTCCACACCCTGATCAAGGATCAGCACCGCCACTATCTCGAAATCTCGGCCGCTTTCCATTTCCTGGGGGGATCCCGGAATCCGGATTTCCGCCCGCTTCTCGAAAACCGGCCCGATTTCCCCGTTCTGGGCATCTGCCTGGGCATGCAGACCATGAACGTCGCCGCGGGCGGGACGCTCGTTCAAGACATCTGGGCCGAGACCTATGAAGTCAAAACCGTCGAGGCGGCCGTCGCCCTCGGACCGGAGAAGTGGCACACCAATCCCCGGGCCTTTCTGTACCCCCCCCAGTCCGTCTTTCCGGATTTCCTGCACATCATCCGTTTCGCGCCGGAGGGAAAGCTCGCCTCGCTCGCGGGGATGTCCCCTCTCGACCGGCCCCTCGTCCTCAGCGCACACCATCAGCAGATGGGGACATTGGGCCGAGGGCTTCGCGTCGAGGCCGTCTCGGCCGACGGCAAGGTCGTCGAAGCCCTTTCCCACGTGCGCTTCCCCAATGTGTTGGGCATCCAATTCCATCCAGAGTTCGATTTCCTTTGGACGGGCGACACTCCCTACAACCTCCTCCCCGGCGAAGAGGATCCCCTGACAGTCCGTCAATGCCTGGAGAACGCCCCGCCGAGCGTCGCCTTCCACCGGAACCTCTGGTCCTGGTTCGCCGGGGCGCTCCGCTCCAGCGCCGCGACCGCGCGGTCCGGACGGTCTTCACTTCGCTGACCTCGAGGTTTCCCGGGAACACCCGGCCCCGGCCGAACGTTCTTGACACGCTCCGGACCGCGGTTTATGTTAAGTTCGGCTCTTGAAAATCAATAGAACAGCCTCTTTTTTCAGCGGCGCGGGGGAGGCCTCCCGGCCGCCGCGGAACGCCGATCCAAGGATAAAAAGCGAGAAAAAATGACGAAACACACAAGGAGTCCTGGATGAAAGAAAACATGGGAACGGACATTTTCGATAAATGCCGGACGAACGGCGGATATTTCGGCGAGTTCCGGGCCATGGGCGACCACTTTTTCAGCCGTCCCATCCTCGCCCCGCATCCGGGACGGGTCATGACGTTCATGGGCCGTCCGGTCGTCCAGTGGTCGATCAACAACTACCTCGGCCTGGCGGGCAACGAAGCGGTCCGGGAGACCGCCTTGGAAGCGGTGAAGACGTACGGCCCGGGGTCTCCCATGGGCTCCCGGATGATGACCGGCAACACCGAGAGGCACATCGCCCTGGAGAAGGCCCTGGCCGAATACTGCGGCAAGGAAGCCGCCCTTCTTTTCAACTACGGATACCTGGGCGTCATCGGGACGATCTCCGCTCTGGTCGACGAGAACGACACGATCCTCATCGACAAGCTGTCCCATGCTTCGATGATCGACGGCACCCGGCTCGCCCGGGGGAAATACCGCATCTTCAAGCACAACGACATGGACAGCCTGGAGAGCCACCTGAAGCACGTCAACCGCACCCGGAAGGGAGGCGTGCTCGTCGTCACCGAAGGCGTCTTCGGCATGATCGGCGAGCTGGCCGACCTGCCGGGGATCTGCGCCCTCAAGGAAAAATACGGCGCCCGCCTCTACCTCGACGACGCCCACGGCTTCGGGGTCATGGGCGAAGGGGGGCAAGGCACGGGCGCCCACTTCGGCGTCCAAGACAGGGTGGATGTCTACTTCGGAACGTTCGCCAAGGCCTTCGCCGCCATCGGCGGCGTCTCGGCCTCGTCCAAGGAAGTTTGCGAGTGGGTCCTCTACAACGCCCGGTCGCAGGTCTTCGCCAAGAGCCTGCCCATGGTCTTCGTCGAAGTCCTCTTCAAGACGCTCGAGATCATCAGGACCGACACGGCGAGACGGGCGCGGATGTGGGAGGTGGCGGCCAAGCTCAAGAGCGGCCTGCGCAACCTCGGCTACAACGTCGGCGACGTTCCCGCGCCGATCACTCCGGTCTACGTTCCGGTGGGAGACGTCCGCCTGGGGATGAAGATCATCGCCCGGATGAGGGAGCTCGGGGTGTTCATCACCGGCGTCGTCTATCCCGTCGTTCCCAAGGGCATCGTGCTCTTCCGCATGATCCCCACGGCCGCCCACACCGACGAGGACGTCGCGACGACGCTCAGCGCCTACCGCATCGTCCGCGACGAGCTCAAGCTCAATCAGGAGCGGGAAACGTAGGCCCTCGGTCTCCCGGTCCGGCGGCCGCGCCGTCAACAGGAGGTTCTATGTCCGAAGCGCATTCTCCCCGAAGGACGCTGGTCACGGGCGCCGCCCGGGGGATCGGCCTGGCCGTGGCCCGGGCTCTGAAAGAGAAGGGGCATGTCGTTCTCGGCACTTCCAGGGAGCCGCACCGGTTTCAGGGAAACGTCGAGGACATCGCCCTCCTTCCTCTCGACCTGAGGGACGAACGCTCGATCAGGGAATGCGCCCGCCGGGCCGGGGACATCGACATTCTGGTCAACAACGCCGGCCAGAGCCGGATCGGGCCGGCCGAGGAAATTTCTGCCGAGGAATTCGTGGAGGACTTCAGGATCAATGTCTTCGGAACGGTGTTGCTGACCCAAGCCTTTTTGCCCCGACTGAGGGAAAAAGGCGGGGGACACATCGTCAACATCGGTTCCTTGGCGGCCGAATTCCCCGTCCCTTTCCAGTCGAGCTACTCGGCCTCGAAATCCGCTTTGGCGGCCTTCACCCGGTCGCTGAGGAGCGAAGTCGGAAGATATGGGATCAAGGTCGTCCTGGTCGAGCCCTATCACATCCTGACCTCGATCGAGCCCCGGATGAGCATCGCCCCGGCTTCACCCTACCGAGAGGAAGCGGCGCGGATGAAAGCGATCCGCGATCGGAAAATGGCCGAGGCCTCGCCTCCCGAGTCCGTGGCCCGCGCCGTGCTCAAGATCCTGGACAAGAAAAATCCGGCGCCCCGCTACGCCGTCGGCGGGTCGGCGCCCCTCATGCTCTTCGTCAAGAGATTCCTTTCCGACAGGCGGCTGGAGGGATTGACGCGGCGCGGCTTCGGCCTCGCAAAGCGCGGCGGCGGCGCGCGTTGACTTCGCCCCGGAGGTCGTTTATAGTGACCTCCATATGCCCGGGCGAACCACCCGAATGCCGAGCAACACAAGACCAGGAGGGAATAAAATGAGCTTTTGGAAATCCGTAAAAAGCACATTCGCCAGAGCTTCGGCCGGCGCCAAAGCGGCGGAGAAGGCCGCTCCGAAGGAGACTTCCAAAGCGGAGGCCGCCGGAGGCGATATTCTCGAGTGGTATGTCGTCCGGAAGGGGGACACGCTGAGCCACCTGGCCAAGCGCTACTACGGCCAAGCCGGTCAATACATGAAGATCTTCAACGCCAACAAAGACATCCTCACCAACCCCAACCTGATCAAGGTCGGCCAGAAGCTCCGCATTCCCAAGTGACGTCTTAGGGGCGCCTTCCGGCCGAGGACCGGCGCCGGCCGCGAGCCGGCCCCCCCCTTCCCCGCCGGGAGTCTCTCTCCCCCTCCCGCCCGCCGCGGCCGGGATGCCGGTCATCGAACTCCAGGCTCCGGTCGGTTTCATAATCGTCGATATTCGGCGTCTCGAGGGTGAGCTTCTGGCCGATGAACGACTCGATGGCTTCGAGGTGCCGACCGAACTTCTCGCACAGGAACGAGACGGCCTGGCCGCAGGCGCCGGCCCGGGCCGTGCGGCCGATGCGGTGCACGTAGTTCTCGTGGTCCTGGGGGAGATCGTAGTTGAAGACCATCTCCAATCCCTCGATGTGCAGGCCGCGGGCCGCGACGTCCGTGGCGACGAGGAAAGGGAACTTGCCGGCCATGAAGTCGTCCATGACCTTCTGCCTCCGGCTCTGGGGCAGGTCGCCCGAGAGGTGTCGGCAGCGGTAGCCGTTGCGCTCCAGCCTCAGGGCCAGCCGCTCGGCGTTGTGCCGCTGATTGGTGAAGATCAGGGCGTTGCGGGGATTCTGTTTCTTCAGGATGCCGAGCAGGAGGTTGGTTTTGACGTGGCTTTTGACGCGGTAAAGCTTCTGGACGACCGTATCCACGGTCATCTGCTCCGGCGTGAGCTCGATGTAGACCGGCCGGTCGAGATGCTCGTAGGCCAGGTCGCGCGAGATCCGGTTCAGCGTGGCGCTGAAAAGCATGCCCTGGCGGATGCCGCGAGGGGGCATCTTCCGCATCAGCCGCTTGATGTCCGGCAGGAAACCCATGTCGAACAGCCGATCGGCCTCGTCGATCACCAGGACGCCGACGTCCTTCAGTCGGAGGCGGCCTTTGTCGGCGAAGTCTAGGAGCCGTCCCGGCGTGCCGACGGCGATGTCCAGTCCTTGGTCGAGAAGTTTTTCCTGGCCGGCGTAGCCCACCCCGCCGACCAGGCATCCGACGGTGAAGCCCGCGTGGCGGTTGAGCAACAGGGCTTCCCCCTCGATCTGCGCGGCCAGCTCCCGGGTGGGGGCGATGATTAGGGCCGTTTTCTTCCGGCGCAGCCGCTCCCGGAGGAATTTCTCCAGGATGGTGATCAGGAATGCGGCGGTCTTCCCCGTTCCCGTCTGCGATTGGACGGCCGCGTCCCGGCCGCGAAGCGTCACGGTCAGGGTCTTCTCCTGGACGGGCGTCAGGACGGCGTATCCCCTCTCGGCGACGGCGCGCTCCAGCCGGGGATGGAGGTTCAATTCGCTGAAATGCATCGCTTATCCCCGCGCCGTATCGTCCGCACCCCTTTTTCCGGCCGCATATTGATATTCCCGGAGCAACTCGGCGAACAGGTCTTTCACCTTGACAACCTTGTTCACGCGGTAGGCGTTGGCTCCGGCAAAGGCGAATCCGTGCTTCAGCCGGCCCTTCAGGGCGCTGGTCAGCGCCAGGGCGATGCAGTAAGGGCTGAGCTTCTGCCGGCAGGTGACGATGCAATGATAGGGGCATTGGAAGGGTTTTTTCTTGTTCGACCGGACATCCTCGATGAACTGATTTCTTATGGCTCGCCCCGGCATCCCCACCGGGCTGTCGATGATGACCAGGTCTTCCTTCCCGGCCTCCACATAGGCCTTCTTAAATTCCGGGGAGGCGTCGCATTCCTCAGTCCCGACAAAACGGGTGGCCATTTGCACCGCCGAGGCCCCCAGCCCCATAAATTTGCGGATGTCCCCGCCGGTGTATATCCCTCCGGCGGCGATGACGGGGATCTCCCGCCTGCGGTCTTCCTCGTAGGGACGGACCTCCGCCACGACCTCGGGCACGAGTTTCTCCAGGGAATAAGCGGGGTCCTCGATCTGATCCGGCTTGAAGCCCAGGTGTCCGCCCGCCAGGGGTCCTTCGACGACGACGGCGTCGGGAAGATAATTGTATCTGGCCAGCCACTTGCGGATGATGATTCCCGCCGCCCGCGCAGAGGAGACGATGGGCGCCAATTTGGTCCTGCCGGCCTGAAGGAGATACTCGGGGAGGTTGAGGGGCAGCCCCGCTCCGGAAAAGATGATGTCGACCTTTTCTTCTACGGCGATCCGCACCATGTCGGCGAAATTGGACAGGGCCACCATGATGTTGACCCCCAGAATGCCCTTGGTCATCTCCCTGGCCTTGCGGATTTCTTTTCTTAATGCCCGGGCGTTGGCCCCCAAGAAGTCGGAGAAAGAATCCTTCTCCAGCATGCCGATGCCGGCTGTGGCGATGACGCCGACCCCCCCTTGGTCGGCCACGGAGGAGGCCAGCCCCGACATGGATATGCCGACGCCCATCCCCCCCTGGATGATCGGAACGCGAACGGTCAAGTCGCCGATTTTCAATTGTTTCAAATCTTTGTTCATCTCTGATGGTCCATCGTGAAATGTTTCTTCATATGGGAGCGAAAATCAGACGCGGCAATCAACTGGAGGGGTTAATAATGCGGGTCTTGCCTTTTCGTTGCCAAATGTTTAAATGTTATTATATGTTTAATCATCCCTGAATGCAAGGAAATTTAATAAAACATTCGGCTCCGGATCCAGGGCCGTCGCGAGGATGCGGGCATTTGGCGGAGAAGGGAAGGATTTTCCTTTTCGGCCGCGGGTCGAAAATCCTTCAGGCGTTTCTCTATTTGTGTTTTTTGACGCTCTGGTTCAAGGACAATTTTCATCCCCTGAGAAAACTGGCCCTTTCCCCGCTGATTCCGTTCGTTCCGCTGATGATTCTTCTCGTCCCTCGAGTCATCTTTTTTCTCAAGACCGTCTCAGCCCGAACCGCCGCGGCTTCTATCAAAAAAGCGTGGATTCTTCTCCTCATTCTGGCCTTGGCCGTCGCCGTCCGCCTCCCCTTTTTTCTTCATCCCGCCGGGCTGATGGACAGCGACGACGCCGTCATGGGACTCATGGGAAAGCACATCTCCGAGGGGAAAGCACACCCCGTTTATATGTACGGACAAAGCTATATCGGTTCTTTGGCTTCGCATTTCTACGCCCTCTTCTTCAGGATATTCGGCTATTCCCCGGCGCTCCTCAGGATTTCCGCTTTCCTGTTTTTTCTCGGCTTCCTCGCGGTTCAGTTCTTTTTGCTCCGTAGCGTCTTTTCCGAGTCGTTCGCACGGCTCACGACCCTGTTCCTCTCCCTCCCCATGGGATCTCTCATCAAAATCAGCCTGGACAATTCCGGCGGCTTTTCCCTGGTCCTGCTGCTTGGAAGCGCCGTCATCGGTCTGGCCTATGTCGTCGTCACCAAGGGCCGGGACCGATGGCTCGGCCCTCTGGGTTTTCTCATGGGTGTGTCGTTCTGGACTCATCAAATGACGCTCCCCTTTCTTCTGACCGCCGGCGCCTTCTTGATCATCCGCTACCGTCTGCGGATAAGGAAATACCTGGAAATGGCGCTATGGTTTGTCGTGGGCGCGTTTCCCTTCATCCTGTACGGAGCCTGCGCCGGGTTCGGAGGCGTGGGCCAATTCTTTTCGGGAGAAAAGATGGTTTTGAGCGCTGACCGATTCCGCTGGTTTCTCAGGGAAACGGGGACGCTCATCGCTTCCCGGCCCGGCTTCCGGGCAGTTCTCCTTTTTCTCCTCTTTCTTTTCGGCCTGGCTTTTCTCTTCTGGGAAGCCTTGAAAAAGCGGAGGCTTTCGAGCCGCCATATCTATACCCTCTTTTTGACGATTTTCCTATTCATCTACTTTTTCTCGGCCTACAGCGGAGCATTCCGGACACGCTATCTTTACCCCCTTTATTTCGCCCTACCCGTGCTCGTCCTGGCGCCTCTCCACTTGATCAAGGCCCGTCTTGCCCGGGCCGGGGCCTTCACCCTGCTCGCTCTGTTTCTCCTCGTCCCGGACGGTTGGAACCTTTACGTCGCCGAGGTCAAAACCTCCGTGCGGCGCGAGGCTCAGCTCAACACCCTGTCCGATTTCATGATCCGGACCGGCCAGCGCTACTGGCTGGCCGATTATTGGAGCGCGTATCTGCTGACCGCCCTCACGGGAGAACGACTGATCGTCTGCCCCCTGAACAACAAACGCTACAGGCCCTACGAGCTCGAACACGACAACACCCCGCATTCGACGAACTATCTGTTCAGTCTGGACACTAATGACGAGGAGTTTTACGCGGGAACCCTGAGAGAAACTCTCGGAAGGCTGGGCATGGCGTTCAAAGGCCGCCGGCTCTTTGAATACGTCCTCACCTACGACATTTCGCCCTCGGTCCCGCCCCATGTCCTCATCCGCCCCTTTCCGGAACGCCCGCCGGCCGCGGCCCCCCTGAAAATCGTCCGCGCGCCGCATCACTGGTCCCTGGAATGCCAAGTCCGGCCGCCCCCCGAGATGACGGGCTTCAGCGCTTGTTTGAACATCCCCGGATCCTTCTCCGTTTCCGGCTTCATGTTCCCGGGACGGGAAACAGTTGTAATGGATTTCCCCGTTCCTCCGCAAAACCGAAGCGGCGCGACCCTTTTCACGGACTTCGTCGGGATCCCCCTGGAAAATTCGACCCAGGAATTGGACCTGGATCGCATCCCCTTCCTCCGGGCCCACGCTTTCCCGGACGTTGCGCCCGTCTCCGGCTTGAGCTCTCCGCTCGAGGCGTTCGGCCGGAACGGACGCCTTTGTTCCAGGGAAGCCGCGTTTCTGTTGCCGGTCGGGCCGGACGCTCCTTCCGGCATCCGGCTTCGTCTTTATTCGCCATTCTCTTTCCGGGCGGTGTCCTGGCACGGGCTCTATGAGCAAACCGTGGAAATTTTCGAGGACGGCGCCCCCCTGGGGACTTATCGTCTGGAAGACGGCGAGAACGACATTTTCGTCCCCCTGAAGGCCTCGTCCGTCGCCAAGACGACAATGTCCCTGAAGCTGGTGTTTCGCTATCAGATGGCATTTGATTATGATTCATTGGGCTTCAAAAAAATTTCAGCGCTCATGACGGCGGTCGACGTCGTCCGCTGAGGCTTCGGCCCGGCGCCGGAAATCGCTCGCCCGGAGGGGAGGCCGGAGGCGGACGGCGGGAACAGAACCCGAATCGACAAAACCTATAAATTTACTTGACCAGGACCCGGCCGAGGCGTATAATGTCCGTGAAAGGAGCGCGACATGAAACGCTTCATGATCCCCCGCGTGTCGCACTGCAAGAGCGGCTGCCAACGGTCATCCTGAGCACGATGAAAAACTGCTCGTCCTTAGGAAAGCTCACTTCCCCGTCCGCGACGGGGTGGGAAGTGAGCTTTTTTTTTGCTCCGGATCCTGTCGAGAATCGAAGACGTGGAGTGTCCGGGAAGATAGGGGACGATGACCACCCTTCCGCCCGCGGACTCGACCTCCTCGCGGCCGACGACCTCATCCGGCTTCCAGTCCCCTCCCTTGACCAGGACGTCGGGCCGGAGCACGGCGATGATCTCCCGCGGCGTGTCCTCGGCGAACCAGGTCAGGTAAGAGACCGTCTCGACCGCTTCCAGGATCTCGAGCCGCTCCTCGAGCGGAGTCACGGGCCGCGAGGGGCCCTTGAGCCTCCGGACCGAGGCGTCGTCGTTGAGAGCCACGATCAAGGCGTCGCCGAGGCGCCGCGCCTCGCGGAACAGGCCGATGTGCCCGGCATGAAGCAGGTCGAAGCAGCCGTTGGTGAAAACGAGCTTCAATCCTCTGAGGCGCAGCTCCTCGCGGACGGGCAGGAACTCGCTCAAGGAGTGGATTTTTCTCGCGGCCACGCCCGCCTCCCCGTCCGCCTATTTCCTCTTCCGGAGAGGCAGGGTTTTGACCGACGGCGAGAACCGCCAGCGGTGCGGCAGGCGGGCGATGCCCACATCCTTGTTGCGCGAGGAGACGAGGAAGGAATAGAGGTTGCGGTGATAATCGTAGGGCGTTCCGTCCGTCTTGTGGACGGCGACGTCGAGATAGTAGGTGCCGTTGACGAGGTTCAGCCGGTCGAAGCGGCATGAGACGCGCCCGCGGCCCTCGATCGCCCGCGGCCGGAAATCCTCAAGGTGGGTGTTGGTCCCGTAGCAGGAGATCCCCTGGGAATTGAAGATGCCGATGCCGAAAACGAAATCCTTGACCCGCTCGCGGGCGTAAACCTCGAGGTCGACGGCCATCCCTTCCTCGGGGGAAAAAACGTGCTTCGGTTCGCCCCGGAGCGAGCGGAGCGCGACCTTTCGGATCTCGACCTCCCGCTTCCCCCAGCGCGCCTCCCGTCGGCCCTCCTCGGCGGGGATGTGCTCCAGGTCGACCTCCTCCCTGCGGCGGCTGAACTCGGCCTCCTTCTTGTCCGCCACATCCTGGAGGTAGAGGTCGATCGTGCGCTTCGGCTCGCCCAGGGCGCGCACCCGGCCGTTCTTCATCCAGGCCACCCGGTCGCAGATTTTCTCCACGGTCTGGAGGTCGTGGCTGACGAACAGGATCGTCTTCTTGCGGCGCCGGAAGTCGTCGATGCGGTCCAGGCATTTGGGAACGAACGAGGCGTCGCCCACGGCCAGGACTTCGTCGATGAGCAGCACGTCGGGATTGACGTTGATGGCGATCGAGAACCCGAGCCGCATGTACATGCCGCTCGAGTAGGTCTTGACCGGGGCGTCGATGAACTCCTCAAGCTCGGCGAAGCGGACGATGTCCTCGAACTTGCGGCTGATCTCCTTTTTCGACAGACCGAGCATGATGCCGTTGATGAAGACGTTCTCCCGTCCCGAGATCTCGGGATGGAAGCCGGCGCCGAGCTCGATGAGGGCCGCCACCTTGCCCCGCACGGCGACCTCGCCCCGGGAGGGCTTGGCGATGCCGGCCACGATCTTGAGCAGCGTGCTTTTGCCGCTGCCGTTCTCGCCGATGACGCCGAAGGTCGTGCCCTCCGGGATGCGGAGGGTCACGTCGTCCAGGGCCGTAACGAGCTCCTCGGGCCGGAGCGACTTGAAAAAATCTCCCTTGAGCAGGGCGCCTTTGAACGTCTGGAACCTGTGCCGGGCCGAATACTTCTGGTAAACGCGGCTGACGTTCACGACCTCGATGGCGTTCACCTAGACCTCCTCGGGGAAGGAGTCGCGCAAACGGTCGAAGACGAGGTAGCCGACGACAAGCAGCACGCAGCCCACAAGGAACGTCACGCTCAGCCTTTTCCAGGGAATCATCCGGCCGTAGAAGACCGCATCCTGGTAGCCCTGCATGATGTGGGTCATGGGATTGAGGTTGAGGAAGACGCGGAAGAAAGCGGACTTCTGGACGGTGTGGAAGGTCATGGGATAGATGATGGGCGTGGCGAAGAACCAGAAGGTCAAGAGGTTGGAGAGGATGTCCCGGATGTCGCGGAAGTGGACGGTCAGCGACGAGATCAGAAACCCGAATCCCAGGGAGAAGACGAACTGGACGATCATCACCAGGGGCAGGAGGGCGAGGTAGGGGCTGAAGGCCGGCGCCCGGGGCACGAGGAGGGTGATGAGCGCCTTGGCGGCGAGCAGGATGGGCACGCCCAGGAGAAAATGAATGAAATTCGAGGTGACGACCACGACCGGCAGAATTTCCGCCGGGAAAAGCACCTTTTTGATGAGGTTGCCCTGGATCATGAGGATGTTGGCCGACTCGATCGAGGAGGAAGAGAACCATGTCCAGGGCAGGACGCCGCAGAAGAGGAAAAGGGCGTAGAGGATGGGGTTGTTGTCGAAGGCCGGGTCGCGGGGATTGATGATGAACCCGAAAACGATGGTGTAGATGATCATGAGCAGCAGGGGATTGATGAACGACCACAAAAAGCCCAGGACCGTCCCCCGGTAGCGGGCCTTGAGCTCCCGGCTCACCAGGTTGTGGATGAGGACCCGGTACTTGTAAAGATCGGCGGCGCTTCTCAGGATCCTAGCCACGATTCCTCCCGGAAAATATGCGCTCCGCTTCCTCGGTCGCGGATCCGTCCGCATCGAGCAGGGCGAGCGGCGCTTCGACGCGGCGGCGCGCCGTCCCGAACCCGCATTCGGCCAGGAAAAGACGGGGCGGCGCTCCCCGCCGGGGGAGGACGAAGCGCTCCCTCCGGATCCCGAGCCCGCTCCGCCGCGCGGCATCGAGGAAAGATTCCCTGCGGCGGAAGGGGAAGACGAAAAACGCCCGTCCGTCCTTCTTCAGCGCCTGCGCCGCGGCGTTCATGACGTCCACTATATCGCACTTTACCTCGTGTTTCGCAACGTTTTTTTCGGCGACGGCGCTGGGATACCCGAGCCCTTTTTCGATGTAAGGCGGATTGGAAAAGACGACGTCGAACCTCGTCCGGAAAGGGAAGTTACGGAGGTCGCCCCTCACGACGCGGATCCTCCCCTCCTGCCCGTTGAGCCTCACGTTGCGCGCCGCCAGGCGCGCCAGGCCGGCTTGAATCTCCAGGGCGGTCAGGCTGACGAACGGCTTGCGTCCGGCGAGGAGAGAAACGACGCCGCTCCCCGCTCCGAGCTCGAGGCCCGCCGCGCCCGGCGGGACGCGGATGAAATCGGCCAGGAGCGGGGCGTCCACGGAAAAGCGGTATCCCTTTTTCGTCTGCAGGATGCGGACGCGGCCGTGATAGAAAGAGTCGAGCGTCTCGTCCCTAGGCCGCCGGAGCGTCGTTTGCGTCCTCATCGCTCAACCAGGTGAAGACCAGGATCCGGTCGGGGCCGATGTCGGCATACCCGCCCCGGACGGAGAGCGTCTCCTCTTCCCCGCCCTCCCGGTAGCTGAGGGCCCCCCGGCCCAGGGCCGCGACGAGGGGGCGGTGGCCGGGCAGGACGCCCAACTCGCCCTCCAGGCCCGGGATGCGGACCTCGCCGACCTCGGCCTCGACGGCCAGGCGCCGCGGCGTGACCACCTTAAGGCGGATTCGGGAAGGAAGTTCGGGGCTCATTCGGATTTCAGCTCTTCGGCCCGCTTGAGGACGTCCTCGATGCCGCCGGCCATGTAAAACGCCTGCTCGGGCTTGTCGTCGTGAAGGCCTTCCGCGACCTCTTTGAATCCGCGCACCGTCTCCTCGACGGTCACGTACCGGCCGGGCCGGCCGGTGAATTCCTCGGCGACGTGGAACGGCTGGGAGAGGAACCGCTGGATTTTCCGCGCCCGGCCCACGACGAGCTTGTCCTCCTCGGACAGCTCCTCGATGCCCAGGATGGCGATGATATCCTGGAGGTCCTTGTAGCGCTGGAGGATCTCCTTCACCCGGCGGGCGACGCCGTAATGCTCCTCGCCGATGACCCGCGCGTCGAGGATGCGGGAATAGGACGACAGGGGATCGACGGCCGGGTAGATGCCCATCTCGGTCAGGGCCCGGGCGAGGTTGGTCGAAGCGTCCAGATGGGAGAAAGTCGTGGCCGGCGCCGGGTCGGTGAAATCGTCGGCCGGGACATAGATGGCCTGCACGGAGGTGATCGAGCCCTTCTTCGTCGAGGTGATGCGCTCCTCGAGCTCTCCCAGCTCGGAGGCCAGGTTGGGCTGGTAGCCGACGGCCGATGGCATCCGGCCCAGGAGGGCCGAGACCTCGGACCCGGCCTGGACGAAACGGAAAATGTTGTCGATGAACAGCAGGATGTCCTGGTTCATCTCGTCCCGGAAATACTCGGCCACGGAGAGGGCCGAAAGCCCGACCCGCAGCCGCGCGCCCGGGGGCTCGGTCATCTGGCCGTAAATGAGGGCCGTCTTGTTGATGACGCCCGAGTCCTTCATTTCCAGCCATAGGTCGTTGCCCTCGCGCGTCCGCTCGCCCACGCCGGCGAAAACGGAATAGCCGCCGTGCTTGAGGGCCACGTTGTGGATGAGCTCCATGATGATGATCGTCTTGCCCACGCCCGCCCCGCCGAACAGCCCGATCTTTCCCCCCTTGAGGAAGGGCTGGACGAGGTCGATGACCTTGATGCCGGTCTCGAACATCTCGAGCGTCGTGCTCTGCTCCGAGAGGGGCGGGGGCGGCCGGTGGATGGGGTAGCGGACGGAGCTTTCGATCGGGCCCCCGTGGTCCACGGGCTCGCCGATGACGTTCATCACCCGACCTAAGGTCGGCTCTCCCACCGGGACGGTGATCGGCCCGTCCAGGTTCACGGCCCTCATCCCCCGGGACAGGCCGTCGGTGGGGTGCATGGACACGCACCGGGCGCGGCTCTCTCCCAGATGCTGCTCGACTTCGACGATGATGTCGACCGGAGTGTCCGTCTCGAAGCCCTCACTGGTGATGCGGATGGCGTTGTGGATCTTGGGCAGCTCCTTGTCCTTGAACTCCACGTCCACGACGGGGCCGATGATCTCGACCACGCGCCCGACCTTCGATTCGTCCACGGGTTCGGTCATGTCTCTCTCCGTTCCTCTAGCCGGCTTGGGCCTCGACGGCGGTCATGATCTCCAGAAGCTCCTTGGTGATCGAGGCCTGGCGGATTTTGTTGAGTTTGAGCACGAGATTTTCGATGATCTCCTCGGCGTTCCGGGTGGAGTTGTCCATGGCCATCATCCGGGCCGCGTGCTCGGCGGCCTGGGATTCGTAAAAACAGTGCAGGACCTGGAGGGTCAGGCCGAGGGGCAGGAGGCGGCCCACGATCGCTCCCAGACCGGGCTCCCAGCCCGGAGCCGGGGAGCTCGGGACCGTGTCCGTTTCATCCGCCGCCAGCGGGAGAAGGGGAAAGACGGTCACCCGCGGCGCCAGGATGGACTTGAACTCGTTGTAAACGACGGTCACGGCGTCGGTCCGCTGAAGGATGTAAAGCCGCATGAGCTCACGGGCGACGGCCTCCACTTCGGCGGCCGGCAGCTTGTCCGTCCGGTCGGAGAGCGCCAGATCGACCGGGAAGCCGGTCCGCTTGAAGTGGTTCACGGCTTTCTTGCCGATGAGCGCCAGCCGCACCTCGGACGAGCGGGAGCGGTCTTCGAAATGCTCCTCGGCCCGGGCCAGGAGGTTGGAATTGAAGGCCCCGGCCAGCCCCTTGTCGGCGGTGATGACCAGCCCCGTCGTCCGCATCTCCCTCCTCCGGTCGAGGAGAGGGTGCGAGGCGGGCGGGGCCCAGGCGGCCGCCAGCCGGAGGAGCTCCGGCCAGGAGTGCCACCACGGCCGCGACTCGAGCACCCGGCGCTGGGACTTGCGGAACTTGGCCGTCGAGACGGTCTTCATGGCCTTGGTGATCTGCTGCGTGTTCCGCACGCTGCGGATGCGGCGCCGGAGGTCGATCAGGGCGGGCATGTCAGGCGCCTTCCTCCTCGAACCGAGCGCCGAATTCCTTCAAGGCGGCGTTGATGGCCTCCTCGAGACGGGCGTCGATGGCCTTCTTCTCCCTGAGCGTCTCCAGGATGTCCCGATGCTCGCGCTCCATGAAGGCGTAGAGCTCGGTTTCGTACCGGGCGATCCGGTCCACCGGCAGCTTGTCCAGGTAGCCCCGGTTTCCGGCGAAAATGATCATGATCTGTTTCGCCACCGGCAGGGGGGCGTACTGGCCCTGCTTCAGGATCTCGGTCAGCCGCACGCCCCGGTCGAGCTGGGCCTGGCTGATCTTGTCGAGCTCGGTCCCGAACTGGGCGAAGGTCAGAAGCTCCCGGTACTGCTGCAGGTCGCCGCGGAGCTTGCCGGCCACCTGTTTCATGGCCTTGATCTGGGCGTGGCCGCCGACGCGCGAGACCGAGATGCCGACGTTGATCGCCGGCCGGATGCCGGCGTTGAACAGCTCGGGCTCGAGGTAGATCTGGCCGTCGGTGATCGAGATGACGTTGGTCGGGATGTAGCCCGAAACGTCGCCCGCCTGGGTCTCGATGATCGGCAGGGCGGTGAGCGATCCCCCGCCCCGCTCGTCGTTGAGCTTGGCCGCGCGCTCCAAGAGCCGGGAGTGGAGGTAGAAGACGTCGCCGGGGTAGGCCTCCCGGCCCGGGGGCCGCCGGAGGAGAAGGGAGATTTCGCGGTAGGCGGCGGCGTGCTTGGACAGATCGTCGTAGACGACCAGGGCGTGGCGGCCGTTGTCGCGGAAATATTCGCCGATGGCGCAGCCGCTGTAGGGCGCCAGGTACTGCAGCGACGAGGAGTCGGAGGCCGAGGAGGCGACGACGATCGTGTAGTCCATGGCTCCGAAATCCTCCAGAGTCTTGATGAAGTGGGCGATCGTCGAGTTCTTCTGGCCGATGGCCACGTAGATGCAGACGACGTCCGTGCCCTTCTGGTTGAGGATGGTGTCGATGACGATGGCCGATTTTCCCGTCTGGCGATCGCCGATGATGAGCTCCCGCTGTCCGCGGCCGATGGGGATCATGGCGTCGATGGCCTTGATGCCCGTCTGGAGCGGCTTGCGGACGGGAAGCCGCTCCACGACTCCGGGCGCCAGGCGCTCGACGGCCATGGTGACCTCGGACGGAACGGGGCCTTTGCCGTCCATGGGCTGTCCCAGAGGATTGACCACCCGCCCGACGAGGCCCGGGCCGGAGGGCACCTGCATGATGCGGTGGGTGCGCTTGACGACGTCCCCTTCGCGGACCAAATCGCTCTCGCCCAGGAGGACGGCTCCGACGCTGTCCTCCTCGAGGTTGAGGGCCAGCCCGAAAACCTCGCGCGGGAACTCGAGAAGCTCGTTGTACATGACCCGGTCCAGGCCGTGAAGCTGGGCGATCCCGTCCCCGACGGAGATGACCGTCCCGACTTCCCGGACGTCGACTCCTGCTTCGTAGCCCTCGATCTGCCTCTGGATGATCTTGCTGATTTCGTCGGCCTTGATGCGCATGCTCGCCTCTTTTCAATTCTCGGACAGGAGGTCCCGCAGCCGGTCCAGCCGTCCTCTCAGGGACAGGTCCATGATCTCGTTGCCCTTGCGGATCGAAAGCCCGCCGATAAGTTCCGGGTCCAGGCGGAAGCTCAGGGAGACGGGCCGTCCCTCCCTCGACTCGAGCGCCTCGCGCAGCGCCTTCTTCTGGGCCTCGGAAAGCGGCGCGGCCGAGGCGACGTCAACGGTGACGACGCCCTGCCGGTCGTTCCAGAGCTCGGGAAGGAGGGTGAGGATATCGGGCAGAAGCTCGAAACGTCCTTTTTCCAGGAGCAGGCGGAGAAAGTTCCGGACGCGGCGGTCGGAGCCCGCCTTGTCCAGGATTTCGTCCACGACCCGGATTTTCGCGTTCTTGGGGTAGAAGGGATTGGACAGGAAGGCCGCCGCCTTCCCGGAACCGACGAGAAGATCGGCCGAGGCGGAGAGGTCGGCGCCGACTTTCCGGAAGTCCTCTTCGTCCTTGAGGGCGTTAATGAGCCCTTGGCCGTACCTTCGGGTCAGAATCTTTTTTTTCATCTCCCGCCGCCAGGTCTTTGATCGCCCTCTCGACGAGGACGGCCTCGGTTCCGGGGGTCATGCGTTTCTCGATTCGCTCCCTGGCCCTCTGGACGGCCAGCGCCGCGGCATGGCGCTTCAGCTCCCGGACTCCCGCCCGCACCCGGGATTCCATGTCCGCTTTGGTCAATGTTCTGATCTTCTCGGCCTCCTCCGCCGCCAGGCGCCGGATTTTCTCCTGCTCCGCCCGTCCCTCGGCCTCCGCGGCCTTCTTCATGGTTTCGATGTCCGAAGCCAGGCCGGCCAGGCGGGCCTGGGCCGTTTTGAGCTTCTCCTCGGCCCGCCGGCGCTCGGCATCGGAATCGTCGAGGGTCCTCCGGACGTCCTCGCTCCGCTTGCGGAGGAAGGCGCGCAGCGGCTTGAAAAGGACAAAGCCCAGCCCGCCGAAGAGAATGACGAAATTCAGGACCTTGCCGATGAATTCCTGACCTCCTCCCCCATGGCCGGCGGCTTCCTCGGAGGCCCACAGGGCGGGGGCGGCGGCGAGGAGAAAAACGGCCGGCCAAACGCACGCCCGGGCTCTCAAGGGAGCAGCCTCCGCTCGATCCTCTCCGCCAAGTCGTCCGTCCGCTTCTCGAGCTCTTTCTTCAGGTCTTCGACCTGGGAGGCGACCTCGGCCCGGGCCTCCTCGAGAAGGCGCCGGGATTCGGCGCTCACCTCGGAAAGGAGACGGCTCTTTTCCGCCGCGGCCTCCGCGGCCAGCTTGTCCCGGAGGCTCTCGGCCTCGAGCCGGGCCTGCTTCACGGACCGCTCCACGCTTCGGAGGGACTCTTCATATTCTTCCCGGCTTTCCCGCGCCGCCCTTCGGGCTTCCCGGAGCCGCCTTTCGCGCTCGTCGAGGATTTTCCGAACCGGCTTCCAGAAGACCTTGGTCAGGACGAGGACCAGGACCCAGACGATGAGAAAGACGAACAGGGCGGAGATGTCTACCGAAAGCATAACCGTTCAATCATTTCGGGATGAAAATGAGGCCCCAAATTAGCACGATTGCCCGCAAAAAGCAAGGCGAAACGGAGGCCTCTCAGCGGCGGCTGGAGTTCCCGGCCGCGAGGGCCTGCCCCTTGAGGGCGTAATCCCGGGAGAGCGCGCCGTCTCCCAGCCTGTTGTAGAGGTCGGCCAGGAGAAAATAGCCCAGGGCGAGATCGGACTGGCCGGGCTTGAGCTCGAGGCCCTTCCGGACCAAGTCCACGGCGCCCCGGTAGTCCTCACCGCGGTTGAGACGGATGCGGGCCAGGTAGAAATAGGGCAGGGCGAAATCCGGATCGACCTCGATGGCTTTCTCGAGACAGGCCCGCTCGTCGTCCGCGCGGCCCATCTTCCGGTAGACGCGGGCCAGGTTGAACAGAGCCTTGAAATGCCGCGGCGACGAAGCGATTTCCTCCCTGTAGGATTCGGCGGCGGCGTTCAAGTCCCCCCGGGCCTCGAAGATCTGGGCCCGGTTGTAATGGACGCTGGTCAATTTGGGATTGAGGGCCATGGCCGCCCGGATGTGCTCCTCCGCCCGGCCCAGGTCTCCCTGGTTGATATAAATGGCCGACAGGGCGTTGTGCGACGCGGCCGAATCCGGGTTCTGGGCCAGGCACTCCTCGAAATACTCGACCGCCTTGTCGTACTCCTTCCGGCGGACGCTCATGCTGCCCAGAAGATAGAAGAGCTGCGCGTCGGAGAACCCCTTTTTCAGATGGTCGACGACGAAGGCTTCGGCCTCCTCGAAGCGCCCGAGGCTGACGTAGGAATTGGCGATGTTGATCACGGTGAAGGAATCGTCCGGCTTGAGCTCCAGGGACTTTTTGAAGGCCTCGACGGCCTCGAGAAATTTCCTTTGCCGGAAGTAGATGTTGCCCAGGGAGAAGTGGGCGTCGGCGATCTCCGGGTCGTCGGCGATGATGGCCCGGATGATCCGGGCGCCCTCCTCGGCGTCGCCGCTCATGCCCAGCTCCCGGGCCCGGGACAGTTCGTTGAACACCACGATCTTGTCCTTGGGGTCGGCCAGCGTCCGCCCCCTGAGGCGGGACGTGTCGGTGAAGGATCCGATGTAGCCCAGGGAGGCGAGCTTCTCCCGGGTCTCCTCGTCGATCTTGTTGAAGTCGATCTCCAGAGCGTTTTGTTCCGCCTGCTTGATGAGCTTTTCGGCCTCGGCGCTCAGTGCGGCGAAGATTTTCTTTTCGACGCCGGCGAGGTTCCTCTCTTCTTCAGGGTCGCGCGTCAGGTCGTAGAGCTCCGGAATGGGAGCGAGGATGAGCTTCCAGCGGTCGTCCTGGACGCTCTTGAGCTCGGACCAGCCGTAGTGGAAGCGGGGGTAGAAGCTCTCGGAGTAGGCCAGCGACCGGATGGTCTTTTCCGGCTTGAAGAAGAACGGCGTGAGGCTGCGGCCCTGGATCTGGCGGGGGACCGGCAGCTCCGACATCTCGCCCAGCGTCGGCAGGACGTCCACCAGGCCGCAGACCTGGGCGGTGGACACGCCCTGGATCCGGGGGAACGGTGTGACGAAGATCAGGGGAACGTGGACGGCCTCCTGATAGATGAAAAAGCCGTGCGACGACTCCTGGTGCTCGCCCAGGCTTTCGCCGTGATCGGAGGCGAACACGAGGAAGAGGTCATCCGTGAGGCCCCGCGCGGAGAGAAAGCCCCACAGCCGCCCGAGCTGGCTGTCGGTGAAGGCGATCTCTCCGACATAGGGATTGTTGGGATAGCGGGCTGCGTATTCCGGGGGGGGTTCGTAGGGCGTGTGGGGGTCGTAGAGGTGGATCCAGGCGAAGAACGGACGGTCTTTGTTGGCCTCGAGCCAGGCCAGGGACTCGTCGATGACCTCGTTGCCCGGCCGCTGGACGGAGCCCAGGGAAATCCTTTCGAACCGGCTGAGGTCGAACTGGTCGAAATAGTGATCGAAGCCCTGGTCGAGCCCCCACTTCGAGTCGAGGACGTAGGCGGCGACGAAAGCCGCCGTGGCGTATCCCTTGGCCTTGTAGAGCTCGGCCAGGGTCTCAAGCTCCGCGGGGACGACGAACCCGCCGTTGTCCCGGACGGCGTGATGGGCGGGGAACGTGCCGGTCATGAGCGTCGTGTGGGAGGGGAGGGTCAGGGGCGTCTGGCAGAAGCAGCGGTCGAACTTGACGCCCCGGGCGGCGAACATGTCCATGGTGGGCGTCTCGACACCGCCGTATCCGTAGCACCCGACGCGGTCCGCCCTCAGGGTGTCGACGGTGATGAGGATGACGTTGTAATCCTTCCCGGACTTGAGCCGCTTGAATTCGGCGCCGCGGGAGAGAAGGAGGATGACGACGGCCGCCAGGCACGCTGCGAGCGCCGCGGCGGCGATGAGGAAGCGCTTTTTTTTCGTGTCCATGATTTGATTTTAACACAAAGAAAATGACGCGACATCCTCCCCCTGCGGCTCCCACCCCTCTCAAGGAGTTTCTCGAGGAATCCGGCGTCCCAATCCCGGCGTCATGACATCAGGCCTGGGGGACAATCGATTTAAGGAAAAACGTTCAACTCAAAAAAAAAGGGCGGCGGGACGACCCGCCGCCCTTGAGCGTCTGCTTGGAGCGAGAAGCTAGAAGATCATCCGGATGCCAAGTCGTATCTGTCGCGGCGACTGGATGCCGTAGAGCTCGTGCCCTTCCGTGGAGGGGTAGTCCCCGGGGACCCAGTCGTAGCCGATGCGCGTGCCCCAGGAGGTGATCGTGTCGTTGTTGAAGACGTTGAACACGTCGAGCATCAGTCCGAGCCGATACTTGTCCGCGATGAGGAAGATTTTCTCGAGCCTGAGGTCAAGGGTCTCTTCCATCGGATAGTGGTTGGATCCGCGCGGCTCGGCCAGGAACGTGATGCGGCCCTGGTTGTACGGCGCCGTGCGGATGCGCGTCGTCCAGGACCAGCCGGTGATGGCCCGGAAATAGGCGCTCAGGCTGATGTCGAAGGGCAGGACGTAGGTGCCCTGGATTTTGAGCATGTGCGTCGGGTCGTAGGTGAGGTTTCCTTCGGCGTTGATGTAGTTGTTCGGGTCGCTCGGGTTCGGGCTCCAGCCGGCGTTGATGTCGCCGCCGAAGCTGTTGTCCCTCGTCCCAGCGGCCTTGCCGTAGACGTAGGAGGCCAGGACCTGCCAACGGTTCGAGAACCGCTTGTTGAACAGGATCTCGATGCCCTCGTATTTGCGGTAGACGTCGTTGAGAACCCAGGGGAATTCCGGACCCATCTTCAGGTTGGTGATGTACCAGTCGAATGTTTCCAGCGTGTCCAGGGTCCGTTCGTAGATCGTGAAATTCCGGTCGAGATAGGAATTGTAGAACGTCTGCTCGACATAGTCTCCCGCCCGGTCGTAGCGGCCGACAAGGTTGTTCCACCTCCGGTTGATGTAGGAGACGCCCAGGGAGGCGTCCTTGAACAGCTCCCTCTCGATCCCGACCGTAATCTGGGTCATATAGGGATGCTTGATGTCGGGGTCCATCATAAAGGGAGACGGCGGGATCCGGAACCATTCATACCATTGAGCGTCCCAGGGATCGTAGTAAAAGCCCACGTAATCGCTGAAGTACTGCGCGGGATTCATCCGGTCGTGAAAGGAGGTCAGCATCGCCTCGGTGAACTGGCCGTAGTGGGCCTTGAGGATGGTCGTTTTGTCCCCCAGGACATCGAAGGTGAAGCCCAGGCGCGGGGCGAGCCGGTTGGTCTTGTAAACGGCGCCGTCGACTTCCTGGACGCCGCCCCAGTTCTGGCTGTAGCGGAGCCCGAGGCTGACGTTCAGCCGGTCGCTGATTTTCCAGGTGTCCTGGGCGAAGACCTCGAGCCGCGTGTACCTGGTGTTCGTGTCGTAACCCTCGTACTGATAGGCGAGGTATGGCCCGGTGTAGTACCCTCCGAAATAGCCGTAGCCGACTAAATCGGTGTAAATGACGTTGTCGCCCAGGGTGCCGCCCCGGCCTGTGTAGCCGTAACGGCTGCGGGCCATGGACCGTTCGAATTCGGCGCCGAACTTGAAGTCGTGGTCGCCGGCCAGGAAGTCTTCGGCATAGTGGGTCAGGCTGGCGTTGGCGCCGAACCGGCCGCGGTCGGCGTAATAGAACCAGCCGGCGCTGTCATACATCATGTTGTCGTTCAGGTCGAAACGCCCGTAGGTGTCCACGCCGACTTCAGGATCGAGATAGTAGATGCCCTGGAAGTAGTTGACCTTGACGTCGAAAAACGTTCTCGGGCTGAGGATCTTGGTCAGGTTGAAGGCCGTCAGCCAGTCGGGCGAGTCCTGCGTCACGCAGGCCTCGGGCGAGGTCGTGGCGCTCGCCCCGCGGTTGATGCCGTCGTAGCGGGTGGCCTGGAAAACGGCGTTGAGGTTCATGGTCGGGGTCGCCTGGAAGGTCAGCTTGGTGAAGATCCGGGGCTGTTTGTAATCGACGTCCTCGGGAAATCCCGTGACCCGCCTCAGCGTCCGGTAGAACTGGGTGCCGACGTAGAACCAGAGCTTGTCCTTGATGATCGGGCCGCCCAGGTGGCCGTTGACGTCGATCAGCTTCAGCGCCGGCGGGGTCAGGCCGCTGAAATCGTCGATGTAGGCCGCGTTGTTCAACGCCTGCCAGAACGTGGCGTCCTCCCGATTCCCCTGGTAGTTGAACTCGAAGTGGCCGGCGAACTGGTTGCCTCCGGATTTCGTCACCAGGTTGAAGATGACGCCGGTGAAGTTCCCGTATTCGGCCGGGAGGCCGGGGGCCATGACCTTGGCCTCCTCGATGATGTTGTGGTCCGAAAAGACCCAGGCCGAGCCGGCCTCGGGATCGGCGACGTTGACGCCGTCCATGGAATAGGCGATCCCGGTGTTTTGCGAGGCGCCGTAGGCGACGTTGCCGATGACGCCGGGCGCCAGGTTGACGATGTCGGCCGTGAACTGGTTGTAGGGCACGTTCCTCAAAAGCTCGTTGGTGATCGTGACCGAGGCCGTCTCCGTTGATTTGACGTCAATCGTCGGCGACTGGGCGATGACCGTGATTTCCTCCTCGAGCGCCGTCTGCTTCATCGCGAGGTCCAGGGTCAGGGTGACCGTCGAGGTCACGCGGACTTTCTCCTGAATGACCGTCCCGAAACCCTGGAGCTCGGCCTTGACCTCGTAAGTTCCCGGGGGCAGAGCGGGGAACCGGAACTCGCCGTTGGCGTCCGTGATGAAGTTCCGGGCGCCCATGAGGTTGGGGCCCGAAATGGTGACGGTGACGCCGGGAAGAGGGTTTTTCCCCTCGTCCGTGACGACACCCTGGACGGCTCCGGTTTCCCTGGATTGGGAAAAGGCCAGGGGCGCGCAGAGGAGTGCGATGGCGATGAAAACGATGAGATTTCTTCTCACACATACCTCCTTCATAAATTGACGCGGTGAAATGACAATAAAAGCTTTTGTACGAAGATTCCTCTGACTACCACCTCCTTTTCTTGATTCATTCAAGCAACTTCACAGCAATTTCGGTGCCAGACATTCTTTTAGTTTTTTTCTTTGTTATCAAGGATATCATTTTATGGCTCGCAAAAGAAATCCTTATTATTGGATTCGTATCCAATTTTTTGGAGCATAACAAGCTTTCATTATCATACGGCTTTGATTCTTTCTCCGCGTGTGCTATCTTTTTATCATGAATTCTGAAATGCGAAAATGGCCGTTTCGACTCGCGCTCTTGATTTCCGCGGCCGCTCTTCTGGCCTCGGCCGGAGGCTCGATCGAAAAAGCGGCCGGCCTTCTTCCCGAACACAAGCTCTGGCTGGAGGATGTCGGACCGATCATCACCCGCGTCGAGCGGGACGTTTTCATGAAGCTCCGCACGCCCCAGGAACGCGAGACGTTCATCCTCTTCTTCTGGCGGGCCCGCGATCCCCTGCCCGACACATCGGAAAACGAGTTTCAGAAGGAGTACTACGAAAGAATCCGGTTCGCCGACAAATATTTCGGCATCGGGTCGCACAAGCGTGGCAGCCGAACGGACCGGGGCTTCTATTATCTTCTCCTCGGCCCCCCGCTCGAGAGGCAACACTACACGACTCAGTCCGAGGTCTTCCCTCTCGAACTCTGGTTCTACAAGGGCGAGGAACAGTACGGCCTGCCGAGCCATTTTTATCTCATCTTTTACCAGCCCCGCGGGACGGGCGACTTCCGCCTTTACGCCCCGGGCGTCGAAGGTCCCGAGGCGCTTGTCGTGCCCTCGATGTCCGGGAGTACGTTGAACAGGACGGAAGCCTACAAGATCCTGAAGCACATCCATCCCGAGCTGGCCGGCGCGTCCCTGAGCTACCTGCCGGGCGATACGCCCTACGGGTCGGAATCGTTCAGCTCCGATCTGATCGTCGCTTCCATCCGGCGGATGCCGGAGAAGAAATACGCCGACGGCTACGCCCGGAACTACATGGCCTTCAAGGACCATGTCGAAACGGAATACCTCGACCGCTTCATCGAAAGCGTCCATCAGGCCAAAATCTTCAAGGAGGGAGGCCAGCCCTTTCTCCACTGGTCCCTGGAGCCGGAAAAGATCAACTTCGGAACCCGGGGAAACACGATCTATGCGAGTTATGAGCTCGTCCTGAGACTGGAAGACGAGCGGGGAACGCCCCTTTTCGAGTCGACGGAGGAAATCCCCCTTCGCCTGACCGCCGAGCAATACAAAGCCAACGAGAGGCGGCGATTCGCCTTTCAGGACGTTCTGGCCGTCGTCCCCGGGAAACACAAGGTCCTCTTCCTTTTAAAAAACAAAACGGCCAGGGATTTCAGCTCCTTCGAGGTCCGGGTCTCGGTCCCTGAAGAGGGCCGGGCGGCGCTCAGCGCGCCTCTTCTCTTCCACGCCCGAAGCGACTCGCCCGAGGCGCAACGAAACTCCATGAAAGCCTTTGTTTTCAACGGCCGGGAGTATCTCGTCGGCGCCAGGAACGAATTCAATCCGTCCGAGACCTTGGGAGTGTTCATCCAGGCTTGGAACGTTGAGAAGGCCGGACTGCCTGCCCGGCCGGCGTTCGCCGTCGAAATCCTCTCCTTCGAGTCGAATGAAAGCGCCGGAGTCTTTTCTCTCGATTCGGTCGAGGCGTCGCCGGCGGGCGGCGGAACGCTTCTTGTGAGCGGGCAGCTTCCTCTGGAGGGAGTCAAGCCCGGCTATTACCGGGCCGAAATTTCGGCCCTCGATCCCGACGGCCGCAAGGTCCTCACCCAAAAGGAGAACTTCATCGTCCTCTCCCAGCCTTTTCCGGTCGCGCCGTGGGTCTATGCCAAGCTGCACGGCCCCTTCCCCGGTCCGGAACATCTCAAGATTCTGGGCGGGCAATACTTTCTCGGCGGCGAATACGTCCGGGCCCGGGGCGCCCTGGAGGGAGCGCTGAGGGGGAAGGACGACCCCGAAACGCGCCTGATGCTGGCCAAGGCGCTCTTCGGGCAGGGCCTGCTGAAGGAGACGCTCGCCGAGGCCCTGCCGCTCTACGAGCGTCTTCCCGACCGCGAAACGGCCAAGGTCATCGCTCTCGCCTACGCCGGCCGGAAAGACTGGGCTTCCGCCCTGGCCTACCTGGAACAGCCCCTGGCCGAGGCGACCGAAGTGTCCGTTCTGAACCTGGCCGCCGAGTGCCACCTCGCTCTCGACCGGCCGGAGAAAGCCCTGGAGCTTCTCCGGAAATCGCTGTCCCTTCTTCCCGACCAGCCGGAGATCAAAAAACTGGAGGAAGAGACGAAGAAGCGTTTGAACATCCGATAGGAGTGCCGCCGATGAAAAAAAAGATTGCCGTGCTCGTGTTTCTGACTCTGGGTCTGGCCTCGGCCCGGGCCCAATACCAGGGCCGGGTGTCGGGCCGGGTCACGGACCCGGACGGAAACCCCCTGGAAAAAGTGGAAGTGACCGTCGTCTCTCAGCGGACGGCGAGCGAGCATTACGAGATCAAAACCGACAAGCAGGGCCGCTTCGTCCAGATCGGCCTGACGCCGGGATACTATATTCTGAGCTTCAAAAAAGACGGCTTTGTCCCCGGTTCGAAAGAAATCCGGGTCTCTTTGGCGGACGAAGAGAAGCTCGACGTGACGCTCAAGCCCGCCGCGGCCGCTCTGGAGAAAACATACTCCGCGGCGGACAAGCTGTTCCTGAAGGCGAACAAGCTCTATGCCGACCAGAAATACGCCGAAGCGGCGGATGTCTATAAGGAAGCCCTCGAGGCCAATCCGGACAACTGGGGGTATTGGCTCAATCTCGGCCTGTCGTACAAAAAATCCGGCCGCGCGGAGGACGCTCTGGCCGCCTTTCGGAAAGCCGCGGAGTTCAATCCCGAAAGCTACAGCGCCAACAAGGAAACGGGGGAATCCCTGGCCAAGTCGGGCCTGTTCGCCGAGGCCAAGCCGTTCTACGAGAAGTCGGTCGAGCTGAGCCCGGACGATCCCGACGCCCGCTACAACCTCGGCGTCTGCCTCCTCGCCACCGGCGATTCCGAGGCCGCGCTGCTCCAGTTCCAAAAGACCGCCGAGCTCAAGCCGGATTACGCCGACGCCTATTACCAGGCGGGAACGATTCTCATCGGGCAGAACAGGAAGGACGAAGCCCGGGCCGCTCTGGAGAAGTTTCTCGAACTCGCTCCCGCGGATGAGAAGGCCGGCGTGGCCGGGCAGCTTCTCGAATTTCTGAAGAAATAGCGATCGGAACACAGCCCGCCGCGTTCAAGCCCCGGCCGGGCGCTTTTTCCGGGAGCTAGATCGCCTTTTTGGCTTCGCCGACCAGGAACAGCGACCCGGTGACGAGGACCGCGCCGCGCAGGCGCCGGGCCTCCTTGAGCGCCAGACGGACGGCACGCGCCGAATCGCTTTCGAGGACGATCCGGCCGGCGTGGCGCCGGGCGAGGCGAAGGATGTCCGCCGGCTCGGCCGCGCGATGGAAGGGGAAGGTCGTCAGAACGATGCGGCGCGCCGCAGGGAAGAGAATGCGCGCCATTCCGGCGATGTCCTTGTCCCGCATCGCGGCGAAAACAAGGACCAGGGGGCGCCGGACGAAATCCCGGAGGTAGTCCCTGACAGCCGACGCGCCGTCCGGGTTGTGCGCCCCGTCCAGGATGACGGGAGGAGAACGGCGGACGATTTCCAGGCGGCCCGGCCACTCGGCCTTCCGGATCCCTTCGAGGATCCGGCGTTCGTCGAGCGGACGCCACGTCCGGACGAGCGCCAGGGCGGCCGTGAGGGCCACGGCGCCGTTTCGCCCCTGGTGACGGCCCGCGAGACGCGGCGTGAAGCGGCGGATTTCTTCGCCGTCGTCATAGGCGAAATCGTAGCCCGATTTTTTTTTGACAGTCTTCAGCGAACGCGGACGGTCGAAAACTCCGATGAACGGCGCCCCGCGCTTCCGGGCTTCCTTCCGGATCACCGCCCGCGCCGGCCCCGGGGGAACGCCGCACACGACCGGGATCCCGGGCCTGATGATTCCCGCTTTCTCGAAGGCGATCCGGGAGGGGGTCGGTCCCAGATAGCGTTCATGGTCCCGGCCGATCGAGGTGATGACCGACAGGACGGGCGGGGCGGCGTTCACGGCGTCGAACCGGCCCCCCATGCCCACTTCGAGAACCGCGATATCCGCCCGGCGCTCCCGGAAATGGAACAGGGCGGCGCAGGTCAGGGCTTCGAAATGCGTCGGCGGCGAGCCGATTTTTCCGGATTCGAGGAGGTTCTCCGCGGCGGACTTGACCGCCTCGAGCGCCCGGCAGAAAGCCGGCCGAGAAATCAGGCGGCCGTCGACGCGGATCCTTTCCCGGACGTCGACCAGGTGGGGCGAGGTGTAGAGACCGACCCGCAGCCCGTGGCGCCAGAGCGCGGAGGCCAGCATGGCGCACACCGAGCCCTTGCCGTTCGTGCCGGCGACGAGGACCGAGGGGAAGAAGTTCTCGGGATTTCCCAGAGCGTCGAGGAGGGCGCGGACATTGTCCAGACCGAGCTTGACGCCCAGGACCTGGAGCTTTTCCAGGTAGGCGCGGCACTGCGCGAAGGTCATCGGGGCCGGTTGAGAAAGAGGCGCAGGGCCCGGATGAGGAAATCGCGCAGGACGCGGCGGCCGACAACCTCGTCGAGCATGCCGTGCTTGAGGAGGAACTCGGAACGCTGGAATCCCTTGGGCAGCTTCTCCCGGATCGTCTGCTCGATGACCCGCGGACCGGCGAAGCCGATGAGCGCGTTCGGCTCGGCGACGTTGACGTCGCCGAGCATGGCGAACGAGGCCGTGGTGCCTCCCGTGGTCGGGTCGGCCAGAACGGAGAGGCAGGGAACGCCGGCCCGGTCCAAGCGGGCCAGGGCGGCGCTCGTCTTGGCCAGCTGCATGAGGGACAGCACGCCCTCCTGCATCCTGGCTCCTCCGGAGCACGAGACGATGACGAGGGGCGTCCGTTCCTCGAGGGCGCGTTCGGCCGCTCGGGCGATCTTCTCGCCGACGACCGAGCCCATGCTGCCGCCCATGAACCGGAAGTCCATGACCGACAGGATGACCGGCAGGCCGTCAATTGTTCCCCGGGCGTTGACCACGGCGTCGGCCAGGCCAGTCTTTTTCTGGCTGTCCTCGATGCGGCGAACGTAGGGCTGGGTGTCGACGAACTTCAGGCGGTCGACGGGCCGGATCGCGTCGTCAAGGACCTCGAAAGCCCCGCCGTCGCAGAGCTGGGCCAGCCTCTCGTCGGCCGTGAGGCGGAAATGAAAATCGCACGAGGGGCAGACCGACAGGTTGTCCAGGATGTCCTGTTTGTAGAGGATCCGGCCGCAGTTGTTGCAGCGCGTCCAGAGCCCTTCGGCGGACATGTCTTCGTCATCCTCCCAGCAAATCAAATCCTGATACTACCCCCATCCCCCCCGGCTGTCAATCGGAGTCGCGTCTGCACAAGGCTATAACAAGTGGAAAGTGTAGACGCGATCCCCTCTTTTATTTCAGCGCCGGAAGGCGGCCGGATGTCCAGGGCAGGCCGTATTTTTCGGCCTCGGCCTCCAGGGCTTTGATGTCCTTCTCATAGAGCGACTTGAGCTTTTCATAGACCGGCGGGAATTCTTCGCTCAGGACCTGAAACGCCGTCCGCTCTTTCTGCGTCAGGGAGGACGTGGACCTCCAGTGCGTCCGGATCAGCGTTCGCAGGCGGACGTTGAGCGTCACGGACGAGGGCGGATTTTCCTCGGCGCTGGGTCGGATGGACGGCCTCTGGAAACTGTAGGCAAGCTCCTCGAGGGCCAGGGCCGCCGCCTCGGCGCGCTGGAGCAGCGAAAACGGGGCGCCGGGCTTCTGGAGAAGGGCCTGGCGGAGGGTCGTCACCCGGGTTTGAAGCTCCCTGAGGAACTCGTAGGCCCCTCGGACCGAGCCGGCCAGGACGGCCGCCTCTTTCTGGAAGGCGACGAGCTCGGCTCGGTCGGCGGCCGGGAGCGTCGTGTTGCGAAGGGCCGCGGCGTTGAACTCCACGGGGCCGGCCAGATCTTTAACTCCGTCGCGCGTTACGAGGGCCATGGAAACCTTGTAGGTCCCCGGCATGACCAGGGTTCCGGAAGGCGTCTCGGCCAGGGGATCGAATTTCGATCTCTCCCGCACCGGCGCCGGATCGTGAGTCCGCAGGTCCCAGGTGAGGCGATGGATGCCCTTGGAAGCCGCGCCGGTCAGGCGGCGGACCTCCCGCCCTTCCTCGTCGATGACGGTGAAGACCAGATAGGGCGCCACCTCGCGCCTCTCGGCGAGGAGTTCCCCGTCGGTCGGCTGGGGAATCGGTTTTCCGTCCTTGAACAGCGGTTTCTCTTTGTCCTTGCGCATCTGGCGGAGCGTCTTGGGAACGTCCTTGAGGTAATAGGTGAAGCAAGCGCCGAAATCCGGGTTGGGGGCCTTGAAATAATTCGTGCCCTGCCCGTAGCGGCCGCCGGCAAGGATGTACATCAGGGCGTCGCGGACGGGGAAAAGATGGGCTTCGGAGGCAAGGAGGTCCGCGCCGGCCTCCCTCAGGGGCGAGTAATCGTCGAGGATGAAGATGCCCCGGCCGAAGGTGGCGATGGCGATGTCGGACTCGCGCTCCTGGAGGGCGATGTCCCTCACCGGGATGGGCGGTAAGCCGGAAGCGAGCTTGACCCATTTCCGCCCTCCGTCCGGGCTGAAGAAAAAGCTGAACTCGGTGCCGGCGAAGAGAAGATCGGCCTTGACGAAATCCTGTTCCAGGGAATGGACCGCGCCCTCGGCCGGCAGGCCCGAAACGATCGGCGTCCAGGTCCGGCCTCGGTCGGCGCTCTTGAGGATATAGGGCTTGAAGTCGTCGCGCTTGATGTTGTTGAAGGAAGCGAAGACGACGTCGGCCTCGAAGCGCGAGGCCAGGATATCGCTGACGTAGGTGTTCTCCGGAACGCCGGGGAACCGGGAGATTCTGCGCCAGATCTTTCCCCCGTCCTCGGTAACCTGGATGAGACCGTCGTCCGTCCCGGCGTAGAGAAGGTTCTCGTCGAGGGGCGACTCCTCAAGCGAGACGATCGTCCCATAGAGCGAGGTCGAGAGATCCTTGGCCACGGCGTCCACGCTCCAAAATTTGTCCATGACCGGCCAGGTGTTGCGGTCGATGCCGGCCGTGAGGTCTCCGCTTACGGCCGTCCAGCTCTCGCCGCGGTCGTCGCTGCGGAACACCCTCTCGGCGGCGCAGTACAGGCGCGCCGCGTCGTGGCGGCTCTGGATGAGGGGCGTATCCCAGTTCCAGCGGTATGTCTTCTCCCCCGGCCCGGGCTCGGGCCGGATCGAGAGCGACTCGCCGCTCTTAAGGTCGTAGCGCACCATGCCGCCGTACTGGGACTCGGCGTAGACGATGTCCGGGTTCGAGGGATCGACGGTCGACCAGAAGCCGTCGCCGCCGTTGGTCACGACCCAGTCGTCGTTGACGATCCCGTCCCCGGAGATCGTGCGCGACGGCGCGCCCAGGGAGTTGTTGTCCTGGGTTCCGCCGTAGACGTGGTAGAAGGGCGCGCGGTTGTCGGCGAAGACGCGGTAGAACTGGGTCACGGGCAGGTTTTCCTTGAAATCCCAGGTCTTCCCGCCGTCGAACGTCTCATAGGCGCCGCCGTCGCCGCCGATAAGAAAATGGGCGGTGTCGGACGGGTCGATCCACAGGGCGTGGTCGTCCACGTGGCGGTTGTCGTTGCCCACGGGACGCCAGGTCCGGCCGGCGTCCTCGGTGACGTGGGATACGGTCTCAACGGAATAGACCTTGTCGATGTCGCGCGGGTCGCAGTAAATCTCGTTGTAGTACTGGCCCGAGGCGGCGTGGCCGCCCATCCGCTCCCAGGTCGCGGCCCGGTTTGTCGAGCGGTAGAATCCGCTCTTCCCCTCGGCCGCCTCGACGATCAGATAAAGCACGTCGGGATTGACCGGCGAGATGTCGAGCCCCATGCCTCCGATGTCCACGGTCGGCAGTCCTTTTACGGCCTTTTCCCAGGTCTCGCCGCCGTCCGCGGACTTGTACACGGCCGACTCGGGGCCGCCGCCGATCTTGGTGTGGACGTGGCGGCGCCGCTGCTCGGAGGTGGCGTACATCCGGTCGGGATCGCGGGGGTCATAGACGAGGTTGTTGACGCCCGTGTCTTCGCTGATGGCCAGAACGCGCCGCCAGGTCGTTCCGCCGTCCGTGGACTTGTACAGGCCCCGGTCTCCGCCCGGGCCCCAAACCGAGCCCTCGGCGGCGACGAAGACGACGTCGGAGTCGCGCGGATCGACGACGATTCGTCCCACCTGGCGGGAATTCTTGAGACCCATGTTCTTCCAGCTTTTCCCGCCGTCCTCGGTCTTGTAGACGCCGTTGCCGTAGCCCAAGGCGCGCTGGTGGTTGTTCTCGCCCGTCCCGGCCCAGACGACGTAGGGATTGTTGGGGTCGAGGGCCAGGCAGCCGATGGCGTAGACTCCGTAGGCGTCGAAGACCGGGGTGAAGGTCGTGCCGGAGTTCACGGTCTTCCAGATGTGCCCGCTGGCCACGGCAACGTAGTATTCGCTGGGTTTCGCAGGATTGACGGCGAAGTCGGCAATGCGGCCGCTGCAGAAGGCCGGGCCGATGGTGCGCCACTTCAAACCGCTGAAAACGGCCGGGTCGAAGGGATCCTTCGCTCCGGCCTTGTCCTGCTTGTCCTGGGCCAGGAGGAGCAGGGGCAATAGAAGGATGACGGCGATCCGAGCCACGGTCAGGCGTTTCATGTTTCCTCCACTCTAAGGGCGTTTCAAGGGAACGGATTCATATTTTACTATTTTCGAAAAACTTTCAAGTAAAAAAAGCGCGGGGGGCTTCAAAAAACCAGTTTGAAGGCCGCATAGACAAGCCTGTCTTTCTTGAACGGGCCGAACTTCGTGCCATCCTCGTCGCCCGAGACCCAGAACGCGCCCGCGCGCAGGGATACCGCGTCCGCAATCCGATATTCCAGGCCGGGCATGAACACCCATGCCGAGGCGCCGCCGGCCAGTTCCGCCAACCCGCCGAGTTCGAGTTTCAGGTCACCGCGCCAAAGCTTGTATTCGGCGCGGCCGAGGACGTAATCCTCGAGCTCGCCGAAGAACATGCCCTTGTCCTTCTGAAAATACCGCCGGTAAAGGCTTGAGAAGGCGGACTCGTCGAAAAATCCCCTGACGTACTGGACGTTGAGGTAGAGACCCGTGCCCAGGGAGAAGTTCGCGTCGGCTCCCAGCACGGCCCGCATCCAGCCTCGCTCGAAGACGCGGAAAGTCGAGACAAAATCAACGACCCGACCGTCGACCATGACCGGCATGGACACCGAGCCCCGGAGGCCTTCCGGAAGGACGTAGGCCGCCTCGGCCCAGAATCCGAATCCGAGAACGTCGCCCGCCAGATCGGCGGCGAAAATCTGCTGTCCCGGATAATCATAGCCAAGGTCGAGCCCCGTGGCCGACAGCGCCGAGCCCGTGAGCACCGGCAGGGGAAAATTTCCCCGGTAGTAGGTCAGGCCGATGTCCGTTTTGCCCAGAACGGTCGACAGGCGGAAACCGAGGTTGGTGTGCTTGAGAAGAGGTTCGCGGACGGCGAGGTGAACTTCCGCCTCGCCTCCGGCACCGCCTCGGAGAAGCGACTCGAAACCCTGGGGTAGAGGGGCGTACTGCCGCTCCAGAAGCCAGACGCACTGCAGCTTGGACGCCGGGCCGAAATAGTACTCCAGGTTGACGGCCGTCTGGGGCCGCCGGTCGGCGAAATAATCCGGGTCGAAGGTGAAGAAGTTGGCCAGGTCGACGGGGTTGAGGTTGTCCACGACGCCCACCTTGTCGGCCGTGCCCCAGGAGATGCGCTGCCGCCCCACGGTCAGGTCCAGGTTCTTGAGCACGAAGCCGTTGACCCTGACCCAGGCCTCGTAGAGAAGGATGTCGAACGGCTCGCTGCGGAGCGGCGCGCCCGATCCTTCCGCTTCGGGGAACAGGCCGGCGTTCGAGCCGAGCGACATCGCGTCGGGCGAGGCGAATCCGTCGAGGCGGACCGCATAGCCGACCCTGTCGGTCACGTCGCCCGCCAGCGAGAAGCGAACCTCGAGCCTCCTCAGCCCGAACTCCCCCGCCCGGTGGGAAAAGTGCGTCCCCGACGCGTTGTCCTCGATGAAGACCGAGGAAAAGAACTTCACCATCCCGGAAAATGGGTTGTCCGCCCGGACGCCCGGGGCGCAAGCCAGGGCGAGCGCCAGGCCCAGAATGGAGATCGCCGATTGTCTTCTTTTGGTCATCGTTTCCCCTCGTCCCCGGTCTCTACGACTCGGCCCTCGTCCGAAGGTTCCTTTGGGTGAACACCTCGTCCCCCAATCCCTGGTCGACCTTGACATCGCTCATGACGAGCTCGGTGCGCGATCCGGATTTGAGGTCCTTCATGCGGATCAGGACCGGCACCCAATACGCCCCCGCCCGGCCGTTCTCCTGCTCCTCGATTTTGATTCTTTGTCCCGAGTTGTCGTGAAGCTCCATCCGGAGCGGAAGGAGAGCGTCCTTGGAAACGACGAGCCGGATCTTCTTGTACGGCTTGCCCGCGCCCGGCCTGCGCTCGAGGTCGAGCGTCCATGTCGTCTCGTCCTCGCCGGCCAGGGCGGGAACATAGGAATCGGAAAAGGCCGAGGCGGCGAGATCCTCGTAGGAAAAATCCGAGCCGACGAAGGGTTCGCTTTTATTGTGCGAGGCGATGCGCCGGATGCGGCGGAACTCGGGCAAGTAGAGGTACATGTGGTCGTCGGCCAGGGTCAGGAAGCCGATGCCCCGGACGTCGGGCGGAGCGAGGAACTTCATCAGCCGCCGTGATTCGCCGGCGGCGGCGGCCTGGGACCAGACGCGGAGGCGTCGCGTCTTGACCGCGCCCGAAGCGGAGGTGATGGTCATGGTCATGACGGACTCCATGTCCCTGGGCGCCGCCGGTCCGCTGACCGCCGCGTCCACCCGACGAAGGATGTCTTCGGCGCTCCGGTTTTGGGCGCCAAGCGCCGCTCCCAGCCCCAGGATTCCCAAGCACAGGATTGGTGCGATCTTCTTATTCATCTTGACTCCTTTCGTGTTTTGAAATCGCGCCCGACGCCGAGGCCGCTGCGGCTCCACCTCTGTGCTTTCCCGGCGGATAGCCGAAATGGTCGAGGCGGCATGCGCGGTTCAGCGAGGAAGCGGTGGATTTCGAGAGTCATGGCTTATCCTTGCCGTCCGGCTGAGCCGAGCCTCCGGAGGAGGCGAGTTGCGAAGCCGCCGAGAAATCCTCCGATTCCGAAGCGCCCGGAACCGCGCCCGGCGCTGAGACCTTTCCGGCTATCCGCCTAAACGGCTTGGCCCACAACAACAGCGCCGGCAGGGTGGTCAGCGCGGCCAGGGCGGCGAGCAGCATCGAGACGACCATCATTCCCCCGAAATGGCGCAGGGGGCTCATGCTCGACAGCAGGAGCACGAGGAAGCCCATGGTCACGGCCAGGGAATTGGCCAGGATGGCCTTCCCTTTTTCCCTGTAGGCCGCGGACACGGCCTCTTCCAGACTCCCCGTCCGCTCCAGAGCCTGCTTCACGCCGTAGACGAAGTGGATGGTGTAATCGATGCCCACGCCGAGCGACACGCCGGCGATCATCATCGTCGCGTAATCCAGGGCGACGCCGGCCAGGCCGAGGGTGCCGTAAACCGCGGCGATGGTGATCAGCACGGGCACGAGACTGATCAGGCCCAGCCGGAACGATTTCCTCATGGCCGACATGAGCAGGAAGGTGACGGCCAGCGCCAGGGCCAGCGACTGGATCTGGGAAATGAGCAGGAAATGATCCAGCCGGGACAGCGCGGACGGCGTGCCGCTCTGCTCCATGCGGCGCAGCGCGACCTTCCCGGCCGCCGGGGCCGCGACGCTCCCCACGGGCAGGACGGCCAGGCCGTCGGCGGGTTCGGACAAAAGACCCATGATTTTCCGGCGGGCGTTTTCGTCGCGGCGCGCCTTTTCGGGCAGCAGATCTTCGAGCGCCGTCCAGGCGCGGGCGGCGAAAGCCGCCGTCCGGGCTTCGTCCAATCTCAGGGCCAGGATATCGGCCGCCTCCTCGGCGAGTTCGGCATCGAATTCGCCCCCCGGCACATGCCGCCGCAGCGCGGCGAGCCATTCTTCCCTCGCGTCCGTCCGGGATGCGGCTTCCCGGAGGACGTCGCGGAGAAGCCGTTCGCGCGAGTCCCGATCCATGAGGAACGGAAACCCTTCGGAGCGGATCGCGTCGCCGAAGACTCTCCCGGCGGCCTCTTGGACGTCCGGATCGCCGGGCGCCGGCATGCGTTCGGCGACCCGGAGAAGCCGCCGCCGGGCTTCATCGGCTTCGAAACCTGCGCCGTTCCCGTAGCGTCCGGCCAGCCAGGAAAGCTCCTCGGCCGTGAGGTCGATTTCCGCGTCGCGGACCTCGAATCCGTCCTCGACCGACAGTTCGGCCGGCCGGTACTCGAGCCAGGGCACGGAGAATTCCCGGTCGAGGATGTCCCCGACCTCGGCGCGGATGCTTCTCAGCAGCGGCGTGGACGACGAGCGCGCCTTGGCCACGACCAGACATTCGGCCCTGTCCTCGGTGACGAGCTGGCGGAGTTCGGCCCGGCCTTCGAGGAAGAACCACAGGTTGGCGACGCCCGCGTCCGTGGCCGGGACGGCGAAGGATCCGTTGAGCTGGTGGTTCAGCTCCTGAACGAGGTCGGCGGCCGACGTCGGAAGGCCGATGCCGTCGACGGCAGCGAGAGAGTTCGAGGCGCGCCGCACGAGCCGCATCAGGCCCGCCGACCTGAAATCCGGCGGCGCGCCTTCGGACTGGACGTAGAGAGTCAGGGGATAGGCCCCGCCGAAATGTTCCTGGGCGATCGCCGCTCCCCGCCGCGGCGGACTTTCGGGGGGATAGTATTCCGTGAAGTTCACTTCGCGCTCGATGCGCGGGATCCAGAGAAGGAAAAAGAGAAAAAGACCAAGCGACAGGGCGAGGATGAGGCGCGGACGCCTCAGGACTGCTTTCGACAGGAGGGCGACCACCGGGCCGAATCCGGCCGGCGGCCGGGAAACGGCGGCCGGGCCCGGCTTCCGGGCCGAAGCGCGGGCGGCGGGGATGAGCGTCAGGGCGACGATGAGGGCGAAGAGGATGCCCCAGGCGGACAGGATCCCGAAATCCTTGATGATGGTCAGCTTGGCCGAAGAGAACGACAGGAAGCCGCCGATCGTCGTCAGGGCGGCCACCGCGATCGGCGGACCGACCTGCCGCACGGCCTCCTTGATGCCGCGCCTGCGATCCGGCCTGGCGCTCTCAGCCTGAAGGCGGTCCATGAGATGGATGCCGTATTCCGAGCCGAGGGCGATGAGAAGCACGGGCACGGCGGGGGTGATGAGCGTCATCTTCCACCGGAAAAGAGCCATGAAGCCGAAAACCCAAAAGGAGGCGATGCCCACGACCAAGAGCGGGTAGACGACGCCCGCCGCGCGCCGGAAGCTGAAATAGAGGACGAGCATGACCAGGACGGCGATGAGGGGCACGAGGCGGCCCAGGTCCGAGGCGACGAACTTGTCGGCGAAATAGGCGTCGGACGGGATGCCCGAGTAATGGACCTCGGCCCGGCGGCCCAGCCGCTCTTCGACCAGCGGAAGGACCTCCTCGCGGAAAGCCCGGATAGGATCGTTCTCGGTCTTCAGGTAGACGGCCAGCGCCAGCCAGCTGCCGTCTTCCGAGACGACGTTGTTGACGTAATTCTCCTTTCCGAGCGCATAGGCTTTGAGCTCCGCGAGGCCGGCGGGCGTGTTCGGGATGTTTTCAAGAAAGTCCTTGATCTCAAGCAGGTCGCCGGTCTTTTCGATGTAGGCCACGTTGGCGATCGAGGTCACGAGGAAGACATGTCGGTGCTCCCGGAGGTCGCGGGTCAGGTCCTTGACCGTCTTGAGGAAGGAGGGCGAAAATGCGTCTCCCTCCCGGGGACGGGCCATGACCAGGACGAGTTCGTTGGCCCCGAACTTTTCCCCCGTGGTCTTGAGGAGCTTGAGCGTCTCGTCCTCCTCGGGAATCCATTGGGTCAGGCGGTTCTCGTAGCGCAGGTTGCCGTACTGAAGGGCGAAGAAAAGACTGACAAGAAGAATCGCCCCCAGAACAAGCGCGCGGCGGCGGATCACGAAATCAGCGAATCGGCTCCACATGCGGCTCTCCTGTTAGTGAGCGTTCACTATCATTTGCGGCCCCAGGACGACGGCTTGTGTTTTCTCTCATGGGATCAGGCCTCGATGCCCTGGAAGAACTGGTTCAACAGGCGGTCGCCCACCTGGACGAGGGACACTTCCCTCTTGGACTTGAAGGACCAGAAAGAAAAGGCCGTCTGAACGATGCCCAGAAAATGGATGCCGGCCATGGAGACATCGACGGTCTTTTTGAAAACGCCCGTCTTCTTGCCCTGGACGACGATCTCCTCGATGAAGGTCCCCAGCTCGATAATGAGATGGTTCAGCTTGTCCAGGAGATCGCTCTCGCCGAGGTGGATCTCGTCCGAATAGAGGATTTTAAAGAGGCCGGGATAGATTTCCAGGAACCCCAGATGCTGGCGGAGGAGCTGGCGGAGCTGCATCCGCGGGTCGCGGGAGCCCTTTCTTATGGACGCGTACTGGCCCTTGGCCATGGTCAGGGATTCGTCCAGGATGAGCTCGATGATCTCCCGTTTGGACTTGAAGTGCCTGTAGAGAGCCGACTCGGTGAATCCGACTTTCTCGGCGATGCGGGCCACGGTCAGGCCCTTGACCCCGTATTCGTCCACGATGCGTAGACAGGTGAGGATGATCTTGTTCCTCCGGCTGTCGGAGGCCAGGGCGAATATCGAGCCGTTCATGTTAGTGAATACTCACTCACATTATAAGCCGCCCGAAGCGCTTGTCAAGCCTCGGCTTCGATTCGGCCGGCGCGAACATCCTGTCTTCATTTCACCCGCGTCCAGGTCTCGGTCCGGCCGAGGAGAGTGATGCCCACGAAGCCTTTAAGCTTCAAGACATCGGCGCTCTCGAGCCACATCCGGCCTTTGTAGGTCTTTCCCGATTCGGGATCATAGACGCGTCCGGCAACCCATCTCCCGTCGTCGTAGACGAATCCCCACATGATCGTCATGCCCAGGACTTTGTTCGATCGCTTGGCCGGATCCGGATTTTTGTCGTCCAGATCGTCCGGGGTGTCGCTCCAGGTGATCCGGCCGCAGTATTTGTCCCCGCATTTATAGATCGTCACCTGGCCGTCTTTGGTGGCCACCAGCCAGGTTCCGATCACGGCGTCCGGGCCGAAATCCGCGGCCAGCCGGGCGGCCAGAATCCCGATCCCGGCGAACGCCAAAAACACGAGCGCCGTTTTTCTCATGGCCGACTCCTCCCTGCCCTCATCGGTTTCGAGGACACGATATCACAAGGACCCGCCTCCCGGCCACCTCGCCGCCTCCGGCACGACCTCTTCAGAACGGCCCCCAGGAAAGAAGCACGGCCGGGACGAGGGCCAGCATCCCGAAAAGCACCCACAGCAGCAGCAACGGCAGGAACCAGCGGGCCCATTTCTCCCACCGCAACCGGGCCAGCCCCAGAACGCCCATGGTCACGCCCGAGGTCGGCAGAATGGGATTGATGTACTCGGCCAGCTGGAAGGCGAAGACCGCGGTCTGGCGGGTGATGCCCACCAAATCGCCCAGAGGAGCCATGATGGGCATGGTCAGGGCCGCCTGGGCCGTGCCCGAATGGACGAAGAAGTTGATGACGCACTGGGAGAAGAACATGAGCTGGGAGGAGAGAACGGGATGGAAGCGGGAAATCCCCGATTCCATGGCGTGGAGCATCGTGTCCATGATGCGGCCCTCGTCGGCCACGACCAGGATGGCCCGGGCGAATCCGATGATCAGGGCGACGTTTATCATGTCCTTGGCGCCCTCGACGAAAGAACGGGCCATCTCCTCGCCTCTCAAACGGCCGGCGACGCCGGACATGATGCCGAGGGCCAGGAACAACCCCGCGATTTCGTCGATGAACCAGCCGAACTTCAAAACGCCGAAAACGAGGGCGGCCATTCCGAGGAGGAAGAGAAGAAGGACGGCCTTGTGACGGCCGAGAATATCGACTTTTTCCCCGTCGATCTTGTCCAGGTCGAGCCGGGCCCGCAGCTCCTCGTCCTCGGCGAACGTGGGGCTGAGGCGGGGGTCGCGGCGGACGCGGGCGGCATGGCGCATGACGAACAGGACGGCGATAACCGTGCCGACGGCCCAGACGACGAGCCGGAAGGACAGGCCGGAATAGAGGGGCAGCTCGGCAATCCCCTGGGCGATGCCCACGGTGAACGGGTTGAAGAAGGCTCCGGCGAACCCGGCGGCCGCGCCGACAAAGGGGATGGCCACGCCGGTGATCGTGTCGTAGCCCAGAGACAGGGCGAGCGGGACGAAGATCAGGATGAAAGGCATCGTCTCCTCGCACATGCCGAACACGGCGCCGCCCAGAGAAAAGATGAGCATCGTCGCCGGAATGAAAAACAGGCGCAGCGTCCTCCTTCGGCCGAAGCGCAGGGCGAGGTTGTGGATGAAGGCCGCCACGGCTCCGGTTTTCTGGATGACGGCGAAAGCCCCGCCGACGATGAAGACGAAGATGATGATCCGGGCGCCTTCGACAAAACCCTTGACCGGCGAGACGAACAGGCCGCCGAGCCCCTGGGGCCGGCTCTCCGTCCGGCGGTAGGATCCGGGCTCGGTCACGGTGACCGTCTTGCCGCTCTCCTCGAGCGTCTTGTCAACGCGCGCGTATTCCCCCCCCGGGACGATCCAGGTGGCGACGACCATGAGGACCACCACGGCGTAAATCAGGATCAGGGTGTGGGGCAGCTTGAGCTTGAACTTTTTCCGGCCGCTCATCGCCCCACGACCTTTCGGCCGAGGAGGTCGAAACGCCGCCCCTCGGTCAGGATGTGGAGGACGATTCCCTCGGCGCCGACGGCCCCGGAGGGAGCGATACCGAACCGCGCCCCCTGGGGATCGAAGACCAGGACGGACCGCTCGCCGACGACCTCGAATGTGTGTTCCGGTTCGACGAGGATGGCCGTGGATTCGTCGATGCCGATGCCCAGCAGGCCCGGGTGATCGGCCAGGACGCTCAGCAGCCGGTTGTGGCGCTTGCGGCGGACGAAGTGCTGGTCGATGACCGCCCCGCTGAGAAATCCCAGGCCGCGGGCGGTGACGACGTTCCCGGCCTCGATCGTCTCGAACTCGCCTTCCCCCTCCGGCCGGCGCATCTCATCGCCGGTGATCATGACCGCGCTCATGACCGCCGCCCCGGCGCTCGTGCCGCCCACGATCCCGCCGCGGACATAGAACTCGATCAGGGCGCCGTGAAGGGGCGTATCCAGGAGAACGGCGGTGTGGCGCGATTGGTCGCCGCCCGAGAAAAACACCCCCCCCGCGCCGCCGAGAAGGCGGACGGTCTCAGGCGCCAGGGCCTGTTCACGGGTCAGGTGATGGAATTCCGCGGCCGGGGCGCCCAGTTCCTTGAACTCCTCGACCAGGCCGGGCCCCGTCTCTTCGGGCACCGAACTGGCCATGGTCATGACGACGATCTTGCCGGTTTGATAAGACGAGGCCAAATCGGCGAACCGCTTCATCATCGCCGCCGGCCGGGCGCCCCCACCGATGATGAACAGGCGACCCCGCGGGCGTTCGAGATCCGGACTGTCCGGTTGCGCCCCTTCCGCGGAAACAACGATCATCGCCGGGACGACAACAGCCGAAAAGAAAATCGTTTTGACGCTGATCCGGCGCGATGTCATGAGCGGCATGCCCGATAAAAGAAAGCATTCTATGTGCCCTCCCCGCCCGTTGTCAATCGGAGCCGGGCTCTATGACGAATTGTGTGGTGAATTCCAGTCTGAGGGTTAAGGGCCCAGGGGAAGGTTGAGGTGCCATAAGCGGTTTAGCCCGGAATCGACGGGTTTCGAAGGGTTCTGGCCAATTCTTGCCGGCCGGCTGAGCACAGCCGGAGACAGCTACAAATTCATTTTCCTAATATAACCTCCCTGACCCTCCTGGGGAATCAGGAGGGAAAAAGGAAGCTGTCTCCGGATAGGTCGGCCACTCTGAGAAACCAGGAGATTCCGCGGCGTGAAAAACCGCGGCCGGGCGCCGAAGCCCTCCCCCAGGCCCAATGCTCACGCTAAAGAACCACACAAAACGTCATGGAGCCGCCGGGAAGGCGGCGGCCGGCGGCGCGGGGATTCCTTGCCAAGCGGCTGAGCGCGGCAGAGGACGAAACGGCGCTTTATAAGTAAGGAAGAGGAAAAATGCTCGATATGAGGTCAAGCCGGCTTGGGCTTGAACAGTTCGATCATCTCCGGCTTCATCAGGTAAACGATCGAGTAGATTCCCAGGGCGGTGCCGAAGGGGATGTTGACCAGGCTCAAGAATGAGAGAACCATGATCAGGATGCGGGCCCACTCCCCGTGCCGAAGAAGGCCGAGCCCGCCCACAATCTTCAACACGCCCAGAAGGCTCAAAAACGAGCCGAGAGAGACACCGATAATGCGAACGATTTGCGGCCCGAGTTCGCCGATTTCCCAGTGGATTTCCGGAATTTGGGCGACGAGCAGAAGCCCTACGAGGACGATGATCCCGCCCACGAGGCTCATGACCCCGTAAACAACCCACAGGATGCCCATGACCTGGGCGTTTTTCTCCATGCTTTCCTTTGTCTCCATGTCCGATCTCCTTTTCGTGGCTTTGGAACTCGCAGTGACTATCCTTTATTTTATACGGTCGGCGGGGCCGTTCGTTCACCCGGAGGCATCGCTTCCGAGCGAACGACCGCCCTCCAAAATCTCGATCCCTCGTCAACCGGCCCGCCAGCCGGGCTCAAAACATTTCGCTGAGCAAGATGTCGGGGCAGCTTTGGATGTGCCCCGCCAGGCCCTCAAACGGCATCGAGCTTTCCGGGCTGGCCTCGGTCTTGAACACGCCGCGGAAGAGAACCAGCTGGTTGAAACTCTCCCCGCCGCCTCTGAAACACACGGGAATATCGACGGGGATGATTTTCAGGACTTCGATCTCGAAGCCGACGACTTTCGTCCAGCGCTTCAGGCCGTGCATTTTCTGCCAGTAATGGAATGCGATTTCATGGCCGCTCTTGAAGCGGGTCCCGGATTCCGCGGAATGGAGAACGGCGTCGGGCCCATACAGTTCGGCGATGCCGCCCCAGTCTTTCTTTTCCAGCAAGGCGGCAAGGATATGATAGTGTTTCTCCAGCACCGCATCCCATTGATCCGCATTCTTGCAGAGAATGCGGGCGCCCATGACGGCGGGCGCGGCTTTCTCCCGCTCCGGCTCCACCCCAGCCGCCGGCGCCTTTGATGCCTGGCACGCGGCGGCGATCAAGGCCGCGGCGAGCAGATAAACGGCCAGCCCTCCCATCCTTTTGCGCATAAAACACCTCCGTGCCATGGATTCATCCCGGGCTCGCGCCCGGATTCCCTTCCGTCACCGGGCCTAAAGCCCGCCGAATTTTTCCCGCCGCTCCCGGTGAATTCTCTTCTGCGCCTCGAGAACGGCCTCATAATCGGCGCGGGAGCGAAGGCCGCCGTAGAGAGGATTGCCGGAGAGATACTCGTAGGTGTACATGAACTCCTTGAAGTCGCGGAAACCCGACTCGACGCCCAGGGCGATGTTCCGGACGGCCTCGGCCTTCATTCCCAGGAGGCAATAGGCGTTCGTGACTTCGTAGCGGATGTCATGTTCAATCCCGGGCAACAATTTCAGGGCTTCCTCTCTCCGCCCTTCGGCCGCCAGAAGCCAGACGCGAAGCCGGGCCAAAGCCCCGGCGCCGGCGGCCAGCCGTTCGGCGGCCTCCAGTTCTTTTCTCGCCTCGGCCGCTTCTCCCTTGAGAAGATGCATCCGCGCCAGGTCCAGATGAATCCCCGAAGCGGACGGCTCCAGGGCCAGCGCCCGGCGCAGGATGGCGACGGCCCTGTCCGTCTCTCCCAGATAGCCGTGGCAGAAGGCCATCAGCCGGTGGGGCATCGTGTTCAGGGGGTCGAGGTTGAGACGGACGGCCGCCTCATAGAATGTCAGGGCCTCCCGGAAAAGACCCAGGCTCCGCAGAAACGATCCGGCGTTGAGCTGAACGTCGGGATTGTCCGGGTCGATGCGGAGAGCCGTTCGAAAATTTTCGTGGGCCTGGTCGAATTTCCGCTCATAGTACAGCGCCCACCCCCGGCCGAGATAGGGCTCGGCCAGCCTGGGATTGGCTTTGAAGGCCGCTTCATAGCCGTCCAGCATCCGGATGAGGTCCCTGGCCTCGCTGCTCTGGACGTACCGGAACTCGTAGAGATTGCCCATACCCCAGTAGGCCAGGGCATAGCCCGCGTCGAGGGACACGGCCTGTTGATAGTTCTCCAAGGCCGCGGCGAAGTCCTCCTCCGATCCGGTGTCTCGGTATTTTTTCTGAAAACTCTCCCCCCATTGGAAATGCCTGTAGGCGTCCTGGCTCGAAGGCTCGCGGAGGCCGAACCTTTTGACCGCCTCGTCGCCGACGGGGACATCGAGCGCCTCGGCGATGTCGAGGACGATTTCATCTTCCAATCGGAACTGCCTTTCCGCCTCGAACCGGTAGCGGCGCGACCAGGACAGGGCCGAACCGTCCGCCGACGAGACGAAAACCTCGAGCTGCCGGGAGTCTCCCTCCCGGCGCAGGGCGCCGCCGATGACCCTGTCCGCCCCGAGCCGCCGGTGGGCAAGCTTCATGTCGGGAGCGGCCGCCGGCAGCTGTTCGGACGACCCCTTGGAGATGACCCGAATCCATTTGATCTCGGAGAGTTTGGCCCGGATGTTGTCGGCCAGGCTTCCGGCCGGAAAATCCGGGTCCTCCCCTCCGCCGGTGAGATCAAAAGGAAGAACGGCCAGGGTCAGGCTCGGCCCCCGGGAGCCCAGAATCAGGAACGCGGCTCCGGCCAGGACGATCGCCGAACCCAGAACGGCCGCGACGGCCGGCCAAAGGCGCCGAATCCTTCGCCTCGCGGTTCGGCCCGGGACGCCGGAGGGCGATTCCTTATCCCGGGCGGGGCCCTCCGGAATCAAGGACTCCAGCGCTTCCTGAAGCTCCGCCGCGGTCGCGTATCTCCGGTCCGGATTTTTCTCGAGGCACTTCATAATCACCGCTTCGACGTCGCGAGACAGGAAGGGCGCAAGCGAGCGGGGCGGGACGACCGGCCGTGAGGCGTCGTCCCGGGACGGCGGATGACCCGTGACCATCTCGTAGAGAACGAGGCCGAGGGCGAAGATATCGGACCGCTCGTCCGCCCGCCCCTCTTCCGCCTGCTCGGGGGCCATGTATCTGGGCGTCCCGAGCCTGGCGCCAGGCTCGGTCAGGTCTTCCCCCTCCGGCGATCGGGCGATGCCGAAGTCCATGATCTTCGCCGTTCCCTCCCGGTCGATCATGATGTTGTGCGGCTTGAGATCGCGGTGAATGACGCCCAGGGCGTGGGCTTCGGCCATCCCCCGGCAGATCTGCCGGGCGTAGGCGATGGCCGTCGCGACGCTCAGGGGACCGGTCATGCGGATGATCTTCCGGAGGCTTTCCCCGGAAACGTATTCCATCGTCAGATAGGTCAGTCCCTCGTGTTCCCCCAAATCGTGCATCCGGCAGACGTTCCGGTGGCTGATCCGCCGCGCCGATTTGAGCTCGTTGCGGAAGCGGTTCGGGATTGACCGCTTCCGGGCGATCTCGGGGTTGATGACCTTCAAGGCGACCTTTTCCCCAACCGCCTCATCCACGACCTTGTAGACCACGCCCATGCCGCCCCGCCCGATTTCCTCGACGACCCTGTAGCGGCCGGCGATCAGCATCCCGGTGGGGAATCTCTCTTCGGGTTCGGCCAAGGTCATCGTTTCGGCCGCGGACCCGTCCGGAGCGTCCGACGTCAGGCGGACGCCGCATGCGGCGCAAAAACGGCCGGCGGGGGTGTTATCGAAGGAACACCGCGGACATTTCATCCCCTTCCCCCTTATCGGATCGGGAAGCTTGACATCCATGTTAAAGGCAACGGAAGCGAATGTCAATGAAGGACGCCCGCCGCCACGTTCTGCCGACGGCGGAAAAAGCGGAGCGGGGCAAGAAACGCTCCGGCCGGAACCGTCAGTCTCCCCGCTTCTTCCTGGAAAGCAGCTTCGCGATCTGCTCCTCCATGGCCTCGAAGTGGGTGCCGGGCCAATACACGCGACCGCAGACGGGGCACAGGGCATACTCCCTGACCCGCTCCAGGACGAACGGGGGCACGAGGTTCGCGGCCGCCTCCCGGTTCAGGGGCTTGAGTCTGACGTTGCATTCCAGGCAGCGGGTGTAGGGGGCCGCCTCGTTCCAGAGATCGAAGGCGTCGAGAACCTGCCGGATTTGCTTCGGCCACGATTCGCTCTCGACGGCCAGCTTGGGCAGCGTCCCGGCCCTGGCCAAGAGATCCGTGTCCCGGCTGAGAAGAGTGCGGTTTTCCCTTCGGGCCTCCGCCAGGAGTCGGTCGTCTTCGGCGGCCGGGTCGTAAGCCGCGTCGAATCCCAGGATTTTCAGCCACTTGGCCAGTTTGCCCAGCATGCAGTCGACGACGAACTTCATCGCCTCGCGAACTTCCCTCCATCGGGCCGAATCGCTTCCGGCCTCAAATCCGCGCCCCTGAAGCGCCCGCCGGGAAGAGCGCGCCGCGGGCGCCTTCGACGCCGAAGCCGACCGCCCGGCTCCCGGCTCCCGGCTATTTCAATCTGATGGTGACGCCCAGAATGCCGCCCACTCCGGTCCAGCTGCCGACGATCGAAAAATACGTCTTCAGGCACAGCGCGATCTTGGGGGTGAAAAAATATCGGCCGGCGACGAAAGGCGACAGCCAGAGCCCGGAGGAACCGGAGGAGCCGTCGATCCCGGCGCCGTAGCCGCTCTTCCATGACCAGGAGTAGATCGAGAATCCGAGCGACGCGCCGGCGAAGAGGTCGAGCTTATCGACATCCAATTGGGTGAAATGATAGGCCGCGTCGGCGCTCAGGGAGATGACGGTGTTGGACCAGTACCTGTCGCTCCACAGCCAAAACATGGCCGTTCCGCCCACCCCGATGTTGCGGGTGACGCCGTATTCCATGCTGACCCCGAAGGGAACGGCGTAGGAGTTCAAGCCGACTTGGGGCGTGATAAAGAAGGATCCCTGGCCGAACTCTTTCGTCCCGGCGAAAGCGGACGAGGCGAGACCCAGAATGAGAAGAGCGACGGCGATCACGGAAAATCGTTTCATGGAAAATCCTCCTCCTTTCTTATTTATCATGGATTGGAAACCGACATCGTTCGTCACATCGGCTTTGGCTTATCCTATCACAAGACATCCCTCTTCCCAAGCCCGGGCGCCCTAAAGCCCAAGGACTTGAACGCTCAGGCCGGAAAGAAAGATCATGGCGCCGGCCAGGGCGTGGACATAGCGCTCGGAGCGCCCCAGCCGGATGAATTTCGCGCCCCAGGAGGCGGCGGCGATCAGGGCCAGCATGGTCAGAACGGTCACCGCTCCGAAGACTCCCGCCACGAGGAGGACTCCGCCGAAGTTGTGCTTGGCGGCGGGATACATGATCAGGGGGATGAGCGGTTCGCACGGCCCGAAGATGAAAATCGTGAACAGAACCCAGGGGGTGATGTTGGCCCGGCCCGAACGGCGGTGCACATGAGCATGGAGGGAACCGTGGTTGTGGAGATGGGCGTGCTCTTTCCCGTCTTCATGGACGTGGGCGTGAGCGTGAGGCCGGCGGCGAAGGGCGCGGCGCAAGCCCCACAGAAAATAGGCGAATCCGAATCCGATGAGCAGCCAGGCCGCGACGCCCCCCCGGAAGGACTCAATGTTTTCCAGCTTGAAAACCGCAACGCCGAGGGCCACGCCCGCCAGCCCGAGAACGATCGAGCTCAAGACATGCCCCAGGCCGCACACAAAGGCGATGACGAGCGTGCGTGCGAGCGTCCAGCCCCGCGCCCGGCTCATGACGATGAAGGGCAGGTAGTGGTCGGGCCCGATGAGCGTGTGAACGAATCCCAGGGACGCCGCCGTCCCGACGATGACCCATAGGGAACCGTTCATCATTATGGCCCTCTTCCGACGATCACTCCGACCGGCCGGCATTTCCTCCCGGCCGATGATCGCGCCGGCCCGCCCGCGGCCCGCAGCCTCGCGCCGCCATGAGACGGGATTGGTGGACGGTAGGGGATTCGAACCCCCGGCCTCGGCGATGCGAACGCCGCGCTCTCCCAGCTGAGCTAACCGCCCACGTTCGAGGGGCATTACTGTAGCACAAACAAGGGGATTTTGGCCATGCCCCGCCCGACGGACCTCCTCGGACATGCTCCCCGGCTTCATCCGAAAAGCCCCTTGTGTCCTCCGCGGACAAATCCTTATAATGTCCGGTGCTTCATTCAACGGGATTTCGCTTTTTCCGGGGTCTGGCCGCCGTCCTCCTTCTGCCCGCCGCCCTGATGTCGGGCCAGCAGGATCCGGCGGCCGCTCCGCGCGCTCTCGTCGAGCTCGAAATGGGCGCCGACCAGAACGAGCGGCGCGTCTTCATCCCCCATCTCCGATTCGAGTTCCCCGTGAAGTCGAGCTCATTGTTCTTCGACACTCAGATCATCCAGCGTACGAACAGGGACCTCCAGGGCGAAGTGGACTTTTGGATCCGGGCCGGGCTCGTCGTGCCGGTCGCTCCCTCTTTCGACATCGAGGCCGGCCTCCATCACATCAGCCGCCACATCTCCTCCACGGACTATCCCCGCATCACGGACGCCAACGAGGGATTGGTGCGGCTATGGCGCCGCGGGCGCGGATTCCGCCTCGGAGCCGGATTCGGAGGATATGTCTGGGGACGGGTGGACTACAGCGGTTTGGCCGTGCTCAACCTCATCGCGCCTCGGCTGTTCGGCTCGGAATTTTCCCTCTCGGCCGAGGTCAAACTCGCCGGATTCCGCGAGGTCTTCTATGACCTCGAGATCTCGGCGGCCATGACAAGCGCCGCCGACCTGTTCGTGAGAGGGACGAGACATTACGACTATCCGCCTACGGCCTATTTCGGCCTCCGTCTCAAGTCCGACCGGGAGGACGCGCCGCTCATCGAACATCTCCGCTTCCGGGGCGACATCCTCGCCCTGGACTCGAACTACAAGCTCTTCGCCTGGCAGAACGTCCGTCTGGCGCTCCTGAGGCGGGCGGACCGTCGCCTGATCCTGAACGCCGAAACGTACGTTCCCGTTTTCCGCGGAGACGCGTTCTTCGGCAAGTTCCCGCCGGAGTGGATCCAGCACCCCTTCCGCCTGGAATACGAGAAACCCCTGGCCGGAGGGGCCCGCGGATTCGTCTACGGCGCTTACGACATCCTCATGCCCCTCGACCGGGACGAGGAATTCCGGGGGAACCTCGGCCTGGGGCTCGGCCTGCGTAATCAGCTCGACTTCGACCGTTTGACGCAATCTCTACGCTTCGAGGCGGCCGCCGGCCTGAATTTCGACTACGACTACGACGCGCGCTTCAAGCTCGGCGTCAACACCGTGGGACGTCCGACCGATATCGGGATCGATCTTGAAGTCCTGATGTCGCCGGATCGCATTCTCGGCCGGGTTCGCGCCTTCGCCGAATTCGGAGGTCCGACAGCCGTCCGCCTGTTCATCGGGCTGGGAAAGTCTTCAGCTTCAAGAAACGGCTCTTTCCTGATGACGCGCTTCTGGGTCGGTTTGGAATTTTTCCGCTGGTTCGTTCCGGCCGAGGGGCGGGAATGACCGCCCTGACGGCCGCGGTCGTCCTGATTCTGTTTTTCTCGACTCTCGTGCGGGCCACGCTGGGTTTCGGAGACGCCCTGCTGGCCATGCCCGTTCTCGCGCTCCTCGTCGGCATCCGGACGGCCGCCCCTCTGGTGGCTATGGCCGCGCCGGTCATCGCCGCTCTCATCCTCGTCCGGAACTGGCGACTGGCCGACGCGCGGGCCGCCGCCCGGTTGATCCTCGCCACGCTTCTGGGCATCCCTGTGGGCCTGTTTTTCCTCAAGAACGTGAACGAAGATGCGGTCAATCTCGTTCTGGCCGGAGTTCTTCTGCTTTATGGCCTGATCCGGATCTTGGGACTTCGGGCTTGGCGGCTGAAAAACGAAAAATTCGCTCTGATTTTCGGGTTCGCCGCCGGCCTGCTGGGCGGGGCCTACAACACCAACGGACCTCCCGTGGTCGTCTATGGAACCCTGCGCGGCTGGGATCCGGCGCGCTTCCGCGCCACGCTCCAGGGATATTTCCTGCCCACCGGAGGCGCCATCCTCGTCGGCCACGGACTGGCCGGGCTGTGGACGGGCCGCGTCATCACCTTGTTCCTCTGGTCCCTTCCGGCGATCGTCGCCGCCGTCATATTCGGTTCGAAGCTCCATCGAGCCGTCCCCGCGGCGCGTTTCGAGCGCTGGGTTTATTTCGCTCTCCTGGCTCTCGGAGCGGGGCTTCTGATAAAATCCCTATGACGCTCGGGCTTTCCCGGGTTCAGCAACCGCGTCCAAGACGAGATATTCAAGACGAGGAGGGCATTGATGGAGGATAAGCCCCTTGGTTTCCGGACGGTCTTCATCGGGACGGTGATGAGACCCTGGTCCGCGCTCAAGAAACTCGAGCTCGATCCTGACGGCCCAAAAAAAGGCGCGGCCCTGCTGCTTTTCGTCGTCCTGGTCTATTCTCTCATCGTCGGCATTTTTCTCATCAAGGGTCACTCGGCCATGGAACCTTCCGTCCTGCCCATTCCCGTCGAGAAGCACTATGCCTACCAGATCTGGTATCAGGGCCCCCTGTTCTTTCTCGACACTCTGGCTGCCGCCGGATTCCTGACGATCGGAGCCAGACTGTCGGGCCGGAGGACAGGCTATGGCGCCGCCTTCGCCCGATTGTGCTTCGCCAGCGCGACCCCGATGGTCTTCACCGTCATGCTCGTCGAGCTTGCTCTGTCCCTGCTGATCCTGACCGAAACGGTCGGCCGGCAGGCCATTCTGAATTGGTTTTCGGGCCGGGGCGCCTGGTTCATGATTTCCTATCAGGCGATCGGCGTCGCCTGGATCGCCGCCCTGTTCCTCATCGTCGGCATCCAGACCGCAAAGAAGAAAGGGCTCGGATTGATCCTCGGGGCGGCGACGCTGGCCGTCTATGCTCTTCCCATCGCCCTTGTCATCAGATAGCGGAACGGTTCAATCCCGGACGACGCGTCCCCACAATCTGGTCAAGAACCAGACCGAGGCGGCGGCCGAAAGCGTCAGGAGCCCGGCAACGATCACGGAACAGACCCGGCAGGGGGGTCCGATTCCCAAAGGAGTTCCTGGAAAGCGGCTTCCGGCGGCGGGGGTCGCTCGGCGACAAACGTCAGCATCAGGTGGGCGATGATCCGGTCCAAGACAGCGTGCTCGGTGAGGAAAGCGACGACGTGCATCACTCCTCCGCAGCGGCGGCGGCGCAGGGGATCGACCTCATAGACCTTGCGGATCATCTCCGCCCAGCCCTTGGAGGGGATGCGCCGCAGCTCCTCCTCGACAAGGCGCAGAGGGAAAGCCGCGAGGCTCGCCTTCCGGACCTTGCCCCCGAGGAAAGACAGTCGCTCCAGGGCGAGGAGCGGTCGGATCATGTGCTTTCCGATCCGCTCGGCCTCCGACGGGAGACGCTTCCGGAATTTCCGTGTCGGTATGTGACCAGCTCCCGCTCAATGCACCACCCCTAGATTGAATTATTAATTGTGGGCGCCTCGCCCGAAAGCTGATTTAGCCAAAAGTGGAGATTTTTCGCTTCAGCGGGGCGTGGGAGGAGATGGGGGGGGAGCCCCAGGCCGGACGACCGGCATCGTCGGCGATTTTGCGCAAGCCCGAGCCATCGCGCTTCATAATCCACAGGCTGCTCTTTGAATCGGCGACATCCGTCACCCGCTCGAAGACGACCTTCTATCCGTCGGGCGATATGCTGAGCCCGCGGGCGCTGTCGTCGGGGAGAGAGGACAACTGCGTGATCTTTTTCGTCTTGAAGTTGTACTCGAAGATGTTGGAGTAGATCTCCAAGTCGACGTAATGCTTGGTGAAGAGGAAACCGGATGCGTCAGGCAGCCATTCAATGTCGTATACCACCTCAGCCTTGTAGAAGGCGCTGATGGGCACCAGCTTCCTGCCCCCGGATGCGTCGCCCGCCGTATTCAGATAAATCCCCTCGATGTTCTCGACGCGCGGGTCGTCCTTCGAGGAATAGAGATACTGATCCTTGGCGGCGGGAGTCGGGCCCCAGGCCACCAGGTTGGGCGCGGCGTGCTCGACCACGGGGAGCGGCTCGCCGATGGAACCATAGTGCGGTCTGGCGGGAATCTTGCTGATGCGGGAGTAGGTTCGCATGCCATAGGCGAGCTCCGAGCCATCGGCCTTCCAGGAAACCTTGCCGGTGCCGAGGCCGCCGATGCCGGAAAATTCCGAGATGAGGAGATTTCCCCCGGACACCTTCGCTTTCGGCTTGACGTCGGCCAGGGGCGGAGAGGCGAGGATGCGCAGCTCCCCGTACAGGCCGACGGCGGGCTGGAGAACTCCCGGCCCGAAATCGGCGACGTCGTCGAATGTCACGGTGCCGCTGTGGCGGACAAATTGGATCTTCGGGGCGCCCTGCACGTAGACCTGTATCTAAGAACTTGTCATGTTGGTGACGTTCACGGCGACCTAGCCCTTGGGCAGGCTGGCGAGCACGGCGCCGGCCGGCGAGTTGGTGATGCGCCTGTAGCCGGCGCCGTCGTAGCCAATGGCGTAGACGTCACTCTGGTACCACGAGCACGTCTCCTCGTGCTCGCTGGAGAAAGCCAGTTCGCGGCCGTCGGGCCGCCACGCGAGATCGTGCGCCGCCCGCAGTGCGAGGGGACGGGGAGCGGTCCAGAGCACCCGATCGCCGGTGCCGTCCGGTGAGATGAGGTGGATATCGTGGGTCGAGCGCTGAACATAGGCAATGGTCCCCGGGTCGATGGCGGCGGGGGACGAAGGGAGGGACGAAGTGGACGCCAAGAGCGCTGGAAGGAGTATTCCCATCACCAACGAGAAGACATAGGTCAAAGCCACGGAAGCTCTCCATGGATGACGCTTTTGATCTTCAGTCCGGGCGGTCATAGGCTTTCCTCCTTTCGATACGGGTCGTATGCCGATTTGCATTTCTGCGGAGCTGGCTGAGCGGACATTTTCGAGTCGGCACTCCCCCGCACCTGCTGCAAGGAAGCACAGGTCAAGGCAACGAGCGCTGTCAAACGGACTCCCGGGGAGGTTGATATCCGCCCCTAGCCGATTCCGGATCCGCAAAGCACAAAAAACTTGAGCCGCATATTCTTCCGGCGTCTCATCGCCGAGAGCCGGTCGCGAGCAGTCTTTTCAATATCGCCGAGCTTTTTCGCCGTGGATACAGGAAAGCAGAGACAACTGGACCCTTGAACGCCCGCCGTGCGTATGATAGGGTAAAAAAATCAGGAGTCTTGAACCATGATCGCACGAAGAATCATCGGTGCCTTGATCCTCATCTTAATTGGCATTCCGGCCTTGTTCGGGGTGATATGGGCCGTGGGCCTGGTCAGGGCCTCGGTCTCGGAAAAGGTCCTGACCGACCTCCCCCGTGAACTCATCGCTGAAATCCCGCGCGCCGCGGACGAAATCTTGGCCGCCGCCGAGGGCGAGTCCTTCGAAGGCGATGAGGAGTCCCGGGCCTGGCTCAAAGCCGCGGCCAAGACCGGTGTTTCACCCCGGGAGCTCATGGAGAAGACCGGCATTCTGCGCTGGATGGAGGGCGAGCTGTCCGAGTCGCTTGAAAGCGCGGGTCGCATGCTTCGGGGTGAGATCCCCTGGCGGCCGATTTCCATCGATATGCGTCCGCTCAAACAGGCGCTTATGCACCCTGAATTGGACGCATTCCTTTCCGCTACGCTTGCCAACCTTCCTCCCTGCGACGATAGGGAGGCCGGGGTCTGGATGTCGGTCAAGAATCATCCTGACCTCGAAGGCGACCTCCCCGCCTGCCGGCCTGATCTGCCCTTGGCCAGGGAAGTTCTCCTGCTTAAAAAATCGCGGATGGTGGCGGACATGGAGGATGAGGTGGAAATCGTCGATGATGTTCGCTCCTTCCCCTTTCGGAGGTTTCCGCTGGCCAAAGTCCTGGCCTTCGGATCTTTCTTCCTGTTTCTCATTCCCGCCGCCTTCATCCTCATCGGGTCGGTGATCGTCTCCCGATCCTCCTCGGGACGGCTGCTCTGGTCGGGCGCCTCGGTGCTGGCCGGCAGCCTGCCGGCGCTCATCCTGGCCCTGGGAGTCAAGGTTTTCATCCGGTGGGTTTCGATGGATGGCGGATTTCTCTGGTGGCGTCGGTCCTGGGGTTCGGATTTTGACCGTCTGATCCTGGACAAGCTGAGCTGGATTCCCGGCCGCCTGGCGGACGCCTTCTTCTCCCCTGTGGTGTGGGCGGCAATTGTGGCGACGCTGATGGGGGTCGTTCTCCTCGTGCTTTCCTTCATGCTCCGAGACCGGGAGTCGGCGCCGAAAGCGGCCTGATTCAACTTCACGAGGGCCTTTCCAGAGGGCGCGGTCTTCCGGGACAAAATTGAGCCCTTTGCCGCTCGGAGGAGTCTTTATTTATCGCGCCTTGCTTTTAATCGGAGGACCCGAGGTGAGGCAGGCGGACGAGGTCCGGCGCCTGGCGGTTGGGGCGAGAGGCCCGTCGAGGGCGTCCAGATCTTCACCCTCACTCCCATTGCCCGCTCGGCCTGCATGTATTGGACGGGCCGCGAATCTGAGACAGAGGAAAAGGCTCATGTGTCAAGCAGGCGGGACACCCGCTCTTTCAGGAGGCGCCGCCATCCGTAATTCCGCAAGGCCAACCATCCGGCCGCTCCGGCGACGAAAAAAAACAGAGGCGTGCCCGAGACGCCGAGGACATTCGCGGCCTCGGTCAGGAAAGGGCTGGACGGGATGTTCTTGACGGAGAAATCGCTTTCGTCATCGAACAGGATCGCCGTGTGGAAAGGGATGAGCAGGCCAATGACCAGCCCGCGCAAGCTCCGGGCGCTTCCTGGCCCCGGGTGAGATTCCTCCCGAAAAATCTTGCAATAAGGGTGGGATCCCCTTGAGGGGGGCAGGTCAGATTGACCAACCCCCGCTCAATGCACCACCCCTGGATTGAATTTTTCAACTGCGGAGCGGGGCTTCTGATACGCCTCCCATAACGGAACGGTTCAATCCCGGACGACGCGTCCCCACAATCTGGTCAAGAACCAGACCGAGGCGGCGGCCGAAAGCGTCAGGAGCCCGGCCGGAAGGACGCGGCCGTAGATCCAGTTGCCCGTGGCGAACAGGGCGCTGTAAACCGCCACGCATCCCAGGACCATGCACAGAATTCCCCGCGGTACCCTCCAGGCGGCGTCCAATCCCTCCGCCGCCTCGCCCGAAGCCTTGGCTCGTTCGAGAAATCGCCGCCATCCCGGCCCCCCCGGCCTCACCTTCCGGTGAAAGTTCGCCAGCACCTTGTCGTCGGTGGGCTTGGTCAGGAAGGTGACGAGGAGCCAGCCGCAGGTCGTGATCCCGACGCCGATGACGAGCTGCAGCCAATCGCCGAGCGGCGGGAGGCCGGTCAGCCGGTGGAGGAAGCGCATGTAGACCGCCACGAGGAAGGAAACGACCATGGCCGCGATCTCGCTCCAGGCGTTGATCCGCCACCAGAACCAGCGGAGGATGAACAGCAATCCCGTTCCGGCGCCGACCTGGAGCATGATCTGGAAGCTGTCCAGGGCGCTGCGCATGAGCAGGGCCACGGCTCCAGCCACGGCCATGAGGACGACCGTCGACACGCGTCCGGCGAGGACCATCTCCTTTTCACCGGCGCTTCTCCGGAGGAACCTTTTGTAGAAATCATTGACCATGTAGGACGAGCCCCAGTTGAGGTGAGTGGCGATCGTCGACATATAGGCGGCGATGAGCGAGGCCACGACCATGCCCAACAGCCCGGCCGGGAGAAAGGTCAGCATGGCCGGATAGCCCATATCGTGCCCGACCTTGGCCGCATGGGGAAAGGCCGTCCGAATGGAGTCCAGAGTGGGGAAGACAATGATCGAGCACAGGGCGACGATGATCCACGGCCAGGGCCGCAGGGCGTAGTGGGCGGCGTTGAAGAACAGGACGGCGCCCGTGGCGTGGCGCTCGTCCTTGGCGGCCAGCATCCGCTGGGCGATGTACCCCCCGCCTCCCGGCTCGGCGCCCGGATACCAGACGCTCCACCATTGGACGGCCAGGGGGACGACGAGCACGGCCAGAAGCTCGGGAGTGTTCGAAAAATCCGGCAGGAGCGAGAGGCGCCCCCGAACGGCCTCGTGGCTCAACAGGCCGGACAGCCCGCCGACCTGGGGCAGGCGCAGGGCGACGAGCGCCGCGGCTACGCTGCCGGCCATGGCCAGAAAAAACTGAAAAAAGTCGGTGATGAGCACGCCCAGGAGGCCGCTCAGGGCGCTGTACGTGGCGGTGATGAGGCAGGCCAGGAGGATGGTCTGGAGGGGTGTCAGGTCGAGGAGGACACCGCCGATCTTGATGGCCGCCAGGGAGACCGAGGCCATGATGATGATGTTGAAGAAGAACCCGAGATACAGCGCCCGGAAGCCGCGCAGAAAGGCGGCCGGCCGGCCGCTGTAGCGCAGCTCGTAGAATTCGATGTCGGTCAGGACGCCCGAGCGCTTCCACAGGCGGGCGTAGATGAAGACGGTCAGCATGCCCGTCAGGAGGAAGGCCCACCACAGCCAGTTGCCCGCGACGCCGTGCTTGCGGACCATGTTCGTCACCAGGTTGGGCGTATCGGTGGAGAAGGTCGTGGCCACCATGGACACTCCGAGAAGCCACCAGACCTGGTTGCGGCCGCCGGCGAAGAATTCGTCCGCGCTCCTTCCGGCGCGTCGGGAGTAGATGAGGCCCACGGCCAGCGAGACGGCGAAGTACACGGCGACGATCAGCCAGTCGATTCTCTGCAGGAGCACGTTTGGCTCTCCTCGTTTCTCACCCCAGCAGTCGGCCGGCGATCTTTAGGAAATTTTTCAGGGAGTTGGCCGATTTCAATTTGAGCATGTGCGGCAGGAGACGGCCCAGAGCGCCGCCGCGGCGGAGGAACCGCCGGTGGTGGAGGAGAACCATGGCCTCCTCGAAAATCGTTCGCTTGAGGCCGTCGTAGGGATACCACCACGCCTGCGTCCGGCGACGGTGGAAGTCGCGGCTGACGAACTTGATGTTCGTCAGCTCGAGCAGGCCGTAGGGGCCGTGCGTCCGGCCCACGCCCGTCTTTTTGACTCCGCCCCAAATGGCTTTGGGATCGATGAAACTGAACATGTGGTCGTTGACCGTGACCGCGCCCGCCTCCAGCCGCTCGGCGAACCAAGCGGCCCGGCTCCGGTTGCGGGTCCAGACCGAAGCGGTCAGGCCGTACTGGGAGTCATTGGCCAAATACAGGGCTTCCTCCGGATCGGAGAAGGTTATAACCGGCAGCACCGGCCCGAATGTCTCTTCGGTCATGATTTTCATCGAGTGGTCCACGTTCGACAGCACGGCCGGCGTCAGGAAATGCCCCGGCAGGCCGCTCCAAATCTCGCCTCCGCAGTGGACGACCGCCCCGCGTGCCCGGGCGTCGGCCAGATGGTCGAGAACGATTTCCCTCTGTCCGGACGTGGTCATGGGACCGAGGTCCACGTCCGGGTCCATCGGGTCCCCCACCCTGAGGCTTCTCGTCAGTGCGACCGCTCTTTCCAGGAAGGCGCCTGCGATCCGGCGGTCGACGTAGACCCGCTCGACCGAGGCGCAGCTCTGGCCGGTGTTCATGAATCCCGCCCAGACCGCGCCCCGGGCGGCTTTGTCCAAATCGGCGTCCTCGAGGACGATCATCGGGTCCTTGCCCCCGAGCTCCAGGCAGACATGGGTGAGGTTGCGGCTGGCGAGCCCCATGACGCGTTTTCCGGTTTCGGTCGAGCCGGTGAATAGGACCGTCTGGACGCGCGGGTCCGAGATCAGGGTCTCGGCCTGGGCGGTCCGGGAATTCACCACGTTGAGAACGCCGTCGGGCAGCCCGGCCTCGTGAAAGACCTCGCCGATGAAAAGGCCGGTAAAGGGCGTCGCCGATGACGGACGCAGGACGACCGTATTGCCCATGACCAGGGCGCTGACCGAATCGCTGAAGGGGATGACGAAGGGGAAATTCCAAGGCGAGACGACCAGGGTCACACCCAGGGGGCAGAAATGGAAGGCGCTCCGCTTGTGAGCCAGGAGCGGCACATGGAGGCGCGCCCGGCGCGGGGCGAGCGTGCGGTGCATATGGCGGGCGTAGTAGTCCAGGAGCTCGAGCCCGGTCAGGACTTCGACGGCCAGGGCCTCCATGATCGGCGAGCCCTTCTCCCGGCAGACGAGCTCGGCCAGCCGGCGGCCGCGGTCGAGAAAAATTGCCTTGGCCCGGGCGAAGATTTTTTTCTTCTCCGGGATAGGAAGCTCGCGCCAGCCGGGAAGCGCTTCAGACGCCGCCCGGACGGCGCGGCGGCAGTCGTCGTCCGAGGCGAGTGAGACCTCTCCCAGGGGCTCGAGCGTGGCCGGATTGAGGGAGGCCAGCTTCTGCGGAGTCTCCTCGCGCCGGCCGGCGATGATCAGCCGTCCATCGAGACCTTTCACGGCATCTGCTATTAACACAGGGCCGGAGGCGAAGTCAAAACAAGCGTTTCCAAAAGGCAGCTTGAGGCGAATCCGGACCTGAATCCTTGTTTTCCGCGCCGGCCGGGGATCCGGATCATCGCCTTGAAAGTCCAACCCGTACGGCCGCGTTGAAACGCCCCATGAGGCGGCCTTGACAATTGAAAAAAGCCGAGATACATATGTAATTGATTACGAAGAAATTCATGGATTTCATCGAAGAACTCGGCGCCTTGGCTGTCGCCAGCCGCCTGAAGCGCCTCACGGACCGGCTGCTCCGCGGAGGGAGCGAGGTTTACAAATCACTGCGCCTCGAATTCGAGCCCAGTTGGTTCACCCTTTTTTATCTCCTTTCTACGAAAGATGCGCCGGTATCAATCTTGGAGGCCGCCGATTCCCTGAAGGTCTCCCATCCGGCGGTCATCCAAACCGCGCAGATTCTGATCCGGCGAGGGCTGGTCAGGTCCTTTCAGGACCGGGCCGACCGCCGCAAGCGTCTCCTGACCATCACCCCCAAGGGCAAGCGTCTGGCCGAGTCCCTGTGCCCGGTATGGGACGGCTTCGTCGCCGCAACCACCGAGTTGTTCCAGGGGGCCGGAGTGGACATGCTGGACGCCCTCCGGAAGTTGGAGAACCATCTGGACGAGGAGGATATCGGTCCGCGGATCTTGAGAAAGGTCAAGGCCCGGCAGTATGAGGCCGTGGAGGTCGTCGATTTCCGGCCGGAATACAAAGACAGGTTCCGGGAGCTGAACGAGGTCTGGCTGAAGGAATATTTCCGCGTTGAGCCCGCCGACCGGAAAATGCTTCTCGACCCGGAGAAAGAAATCCTGAACAAAGGGGGCTTCGTGTTTTTCGCCAAGCTTCAAGGCGAAATCGTCGGCACGGCCGCCCTCCTCAAGCTCAGCGACGCGACGTTCGAGCTGGCCAAAATGGCCGTGGCGGAAGCCTCCCAGGGAAAACAGGTGGGGCGGAAGCTCTTGGATGCCGCTGTGGCCCGGGCGCGTCAAAGAGGAGTCGAAACGATCTTCCTGAAGACGGACAAATGCCTGCGGGCCGCCATCGGCCTCTACCGCAGCGCGGGATTCCGGGCCTGCCGCCCGCCCTCGGTCGAGGACGGAACTTACGCCCGGGAGAAGACCGCGACCGTCATGAAATTGAATCTGGAAAAAAAATAAGCGCAACATTTTTTGGGGCTAGTGCGTAAGTTATTACGTAAGATATCTCGAGGAGGCTTCCCATGAATGCGGCAAAACGTCTTTTCGCCCCTGTTCTTTCCTTCTTTGTCGCGGTCTTGCTGGCCGCCCTCCAGCTCTTCGGCCAGGCGGCCCAAAACCAGGCCGCGGCCGCGCTTCAGGACGGCCTTTCGGCCGTTCGAAAAGCGGAAGTCGTGAAAATCCTTGGCGAAATCCTGGAGAAGCAATACGTCTTTCCCGAAAAGGGCCTGGAAATGAAAAACCTTCTCCAGAAAAAACAGAAAGAAGGCGCCTATAACAGCCTGGCCGACGTCCAGGCCTTCGCCCAAGCCCTCACCCGGGACCTGAGATCGGTCACCAAGGACCTTCACCTGAGAGTGTCATACAATCCCGACCAGGTCCGGGCCGTCCGCGCCGCGGAAAGCACGAGCGCCGAGGAGCGGGAGAAGCAGAGGCGTGAGCGTCTGGAGCGCGAGCGCCTGTCCAACTTCGGCTACAGGAAACTCGAGATCCTGGACGGCGGCGTGGGCTACCTCGACCTCCTCGGATTCTCCGGAACACGGGAGTCGGGCGAGACGGCCGTGGCGGCCATGAATTTCCTGGCCCACTGCCCGGCGGTCATCATCGACCTGCGGCACAACGGAGGCGGCAGCCCGTTCACCATCCAGCTCCTGAGCGGCTATTTCCTCGGGGAGACCACCCACCTCAACAGCTTCGAATGGCGCGGCCGGGAAGGAATCGTCCAGTTCTGGTCCCTGCCTTATGTCCCCGGCCGGATGATGACGGAAACGGACCTTTACATCCTGACCAGCTCGAGGACCTTCTCCGCGGCCGAGGAGTTCACCTACAACCTCAAGAACCTGAAGAGGGCTACGCTTGTCGGCGAGACCACGGGCGGCGGCGCCCACCCGGGAGGCTCCCGGATCATCGACGACGGCTTTCTGGTCTGGGTCCCGCAGGGGCGGGCCATCAATCCCATCACCAAGACCAATTGGGAGGGGACGGGGATCGAGCCCCACGTCGTCGTCCCGAGCGAACACGCCCTGGACAAGGCCCATGCGCTGGCGCTCGAGAAAATCGCCGGCCGGACGGACAACCCGCGGCGGAAAGCCGACCTGCAGTGGGTCATGGACGCCCTGAAGGCCAAGTCCGACCCCTTCCCCGTGCCGGCCGAAGTCCTCGAGACCTACGTCGGTTCCTACGGAGGCATCAAGGTTGTTCTCGAGAACGGCGCACTCTGGGCAATGGTCGATAGGAAAATCCCGCTGATTCCCCTGAGCGAGACGGTTTTTCTGGCCGTGGGCGAGGGAATCCGCATCGAATTCATCCGGAACGATAAGGGAGAAGTCGTCGAGGCCGAAGGCGTCTTCCGCAACGGGCGCCGGGAGCGGCATAAAAAAGATCCGGTTTAATCTCAAGTCCTGACCGCCCCGAACGGCCGGAATCCGTCCCCCGCGGGGGCTTCCGGATCCGGCCGCCGGCGCGGGAAAAAGAACATCGCCCCGCCACTTTTCGTGCGGGATTTTGTATAATGAGGGACCGCACCGGCACGGCGTTCCGGGCCGGGACAAAGCGCACCGCCATGAGCCCGTCCAAGAGACTTCCGCCGAAAATTCTTCCCGCCTCGGCCCGATTCCGCAAAATACCGGAGGGGGCCAACGTCATCCTCTCCGCGGCGGTCATGGCCGTGGCCGCCGGCCTCTCGGCCGTCGGCTTCCTGTTCATGACCAATTTGATCTTTTCCAAGACTTACGTCGCCCTGGCTTCAGGATCCCGACTGACGTTCCTTCTCGGCAGCCTGGCGGTCATCGTCGTCTCCTCGCTTCTGGTCGGTATCCTTTTAAATCTCTTTGCCCCCGAGGCGGCGGGAAGCGGAATCCCCCAGATGAAAGCCGCCTATTGGAAAGAAGTGGGATTTCTTCCTCTCAAACCGGTCCTGGTCAAATTCGTCGCCGGGATCATCAGCATCGGCGGCGGCACAAGCCTCGGCCGGGAAGGCCCGTCCGTCTACGTCGGCAGCGGCGTGGCTTCGAATCTCGCCGGTCTCTTCGGAGCCGGAAAGCGCGAACGGCGGGGGCCGGCGGCGGCCGGCGGCTCGGCCGGGCTGGCCGCGGCGTTCAACTCCCCCCTGGCGGCCATCGCCTTTGCCATAGAGGAAATCACCAGCGAGCTGAACAACAAATACCTGGGCTTCGTGGTTATGGCCTCGGTCCTGGGAGCGTTCGTCGTCCACGCCCTCATTGGACGCCAGCCGGCCTATTTCCTGGCGCCGGTCGAAAACATCAGCTGGATCCACTACGCTCTCGTGCCGCTCGTGGCCCTGGCGGCTTCGCTGGCGGGCGTCGCCTTCCAGCGAGGGACTCTTTTCCTCCGGAGCCGCATGAAATCGCAAAAGGCCGTTCCTCCCTGGCTCCGTCCTCTCCTGGGCGGACTCGTGACCTGGGCTCTGGGCGCGGCCGTCTTCCTGGGAACGGGCAAACTGGGCGTTTTCGGTCTCGGCTATCATGACTTGAGCGACGCCCTCAGGCACAATTTCCCCTGGATCACCGCCGGATTGATCTTGGCCGCCAAGCTTCTGGCCACGATCGCCAGCTACGGCTTCGGCGGCTGCGGGGGCATCTTCGCTCCCATGCTGTTCATCGGGGGCATGACCGGCTATTTTCTCGCCGGCCTGGCCGGCCAATGGGTGCCGTTGACGCCGGCCGACACCATCGTGCTCTCCGTGGTCGGCATGAGCTCCTGTCTGGGCGCCCTGGTCAGGGCGCCGCTGACCTCGCTGCTCATCGTCTTCGAAATGACCCATCAATTCTCCCTCGTGCCGGGGCTGCTGTTGGGGGCGGTCATCAGTCAGGGCGTGGCCCGGCTGGCGGGCCGGTTGAACTTCTACGACGCCCTGCTCGTCCAGGACGGGCATGAGCTTCACCGCATTCGGCCTCCGAAAGACATGGAAAGCTGGCAAAACCTGCCGGTGGGCGCGATCGCCAACCCGAAACCGGTCTGCTGGACGGATGACTCTTCCGAGTCCCTGAAAGAGCTGATTTCGAAATATGCCTACAATGTCTTCCCTGTCGTCGTCGGCGGCAAGCTGCGGGGCATCGTTTCCCGCCAGGCGGTCGAGGAGGCGCTGAAAGCCGAACCGTGGAAGCCGCCGGCCGTTCAAAAAGCGGTGACTTGCTATCCCGATCAAGCGGTCCGCGAAGTCGGCGACAAGTTCATCAAGTCGCCGGTCAATGTGCTCGTCGTCATCGATCGGACCGACGGCTCCGTGAGGGGGATCATCACCCTCCACGACCTGATCCGGGCCCAGGCGGCGGTCAGCGAGTGAAGCCCGGCCGGATCAACGCTTTCCCGAAGGTTCGGGCGGTTTCCGTACAGGCACGGGACGGCGCTCCGCGTCCACGGCCACATAGACGATCTCGGCTTCGGTAACGCGGATCGTTTCGCCGCTTTCGGCCCGTTCGGCCTCGACCGTGACCTTGACCGTCACGGAAGTCCGGCCGAGACGCAGCGTCTCGGCGTAGAAGCTCACGACGTCGCCCACAAAGACGGGCGCGCGGAAAACAATTTTATCCATAGCCACGGTGACGAAATTGTGAGGTCCGCAGCTGCGCCGGGCCTCGACCGCGCCGGCCAGGTCGACGTGGCTCAGGATGACGCCGCCGAAGATCGTGCCGTGCTTGTTCGTGTCCTTGGGCAAAAGGGTAATGCGCAGTGTCGGATCCACGATATCACTTCAATAAGGCCGGAACGGACAGGTCCTCGTCCAGGTCCCTCCAATGGATTCCCATTCCTCTGCCGATGAGCCGCCAATTCTTTTTTTGCATTGCCGTAGCGTTGTGCAGCTTTGGAAACCATTCCAACGGAACGCCGATCTCCCTTCCGTCGGTCAGACTGACATACATCCGTTCCTTGTCAAACCGGATGTTTTTGGCCTTAATCTCCTGCCTGTCAGCGACCGAAGTGCGCATTCCACCTTTCCTTAATGATTTTTTGTGTCCTTTCGACAATCTTGTGTATCTCATTCAATTCCGCTCTCGAATATCCTGTTGAATGAGCCACAACACGTTCGAGCCAAAATTTGGCATGGTCATTGCCGGACTCGACATGAATGTGCGGCTGTTCCTGACCTTCATTGCTGAAGAAAAAGAAGCGGTATTTTCCTTTCCTGAATACCGTCGGCATTATTATACCATATGAGAAAATACTTCCTTGCTTTATGGAACTCCGGGTATCTTCTTAATACCGGCAGCACTCCAAGATTCTCAAGGGCCTCTCGATTAAAGACGAAAAAAGATCCCAATCATTCTCAGGATTGTTTGGTAATAAGAAAAGGCTTTGCCGGCGCTGACTTTATAGCGAGTTTGTGATTTCCCGAATCGAAGTCCGTTTCAGGTCAGTTCCCGGCCTTTGGTTTCGGGCAGGGCGAAGGCCACGGCGGCGCTGAAGAGGAAGAAGGCGGCCGTGAGATAAAAGGCAAACGACAGGCCGTGAGAGCGGGCCAGGGCCCCGATGGTGAAGGGCGCCAGGGCGCTCAGGCCGCGGCCGATGTTGTAGGTGAATCCCTGGGCCGAGGCGCGGACTCGGGTGGGGAAAATCTCGGCCGTAATCGCTCCGAATCCGCTGAAATAGCCCGTTCCGAAGAAAGCCAGGAAAGGGCCGAGGATGAGCAGGGCGGTCGTGCTTCGCGCGGCGCTGTAGGCCGTAACCAGCCCCGCGGCGGACAAGAGATAAACGATATAGGTCGTTTTTCGCCCGATCCGGTCGCTGATGAAGCCGAAGCTGACATAGCCCAGCCACATCCCGCTCTGCATGATGACGATCCAGACGGCGCTCTTGACGACGCTCATGCCCCATCCCCCCTCAGCCGGAGGAAGGGCCAGGTAGGAAGGAATCCAGGTGAATAGTCCCCACCAGGCGAACATCGTCCCGGCGTTCATCAGCGTGGCGACGAGCGTCGGGCGGAGGTAGGGAGGGCGGAAGATTTCCGCGAGCCGCCCCCGCTCGCCCGACTCCCGGGCCCTCTCGCGCTGCGCCCGCCAGATCTCGGGCTCCTCGACGCGCCGCCGGATCCAAAAAGTGAGAAGCGCCGGAAGGACGCCCACGAAGAACACGGACCGCCAGTTGCCGCCGACGAGCGGAGAGAGGACGAGGGCCGCGACTCCGGCGGCCAGGGCATAACCCACGGCCCAGGAGCTCTGCATGATCCCCAGGGCTTTTCCCCGGTGGCGGGACGGCCACGTTTCGGCCACGAGCGCCGCGCCCGTGGCCCACTCGCCGCCCATGCCCAGGCCGAGCAGGACGCGGAAGAGGGCCAGCTGCCAGATCGTTTGCGACAAGCCGCAGGCCCCCGTAAAAACGGAGTAGATCAGGATGCTGGCCATGAGGGCTTTGACCCGGCCCACACGGTCGGCAAAAATGCCGAACAGGATTCCGCCCGCGGCCGAGGCCAAGAGGGTCAGCGAGGCGAGCAAGCCGCCCGTGGACTTGCTCATGTCGAAAGCCCTCATCAGGTGGGCCAGCACCATGGAGTAGAGCATGATGTCCATGGCGTCGAGCATCCACCCCAAAGAGGCGGAAACGAGCGCCCGCTTCTGCCGTCCGGTGATCTCCCGCAGCCAGGTCATCTTTTTGCCGCCTTCCTTTTTCCGGGCGGCCGGCCGTAGCCGCCGCCGCCCGGCGTCTCGATGACAAGCCGGTCCCCGGCCGCGACGCTCACCGACGCTTTGGAGCCGAGGTCAATGCGTTTCGCCCCCCGCAGGAGCGTGTTCCGTCCGGGCTTTCCGGGCTCTCCTCCCCTCAGGCCGTAGGGCGCGAATTTCCGCCGTTCGGAAAGGATGTTGACCCTTCCCGGGGCCAGGAACTCGAATTCGCGGACGATGCCGTCCCCGCCGCGGAAACGCCCCGCGCCCCCCGATCCCGGCCGCAGCCGGTAGCGGAGAAGCCTCACCGGAAGCGTGTGCTCGAGCGCCTCGACGGGCGTGTTGCGCGTGTTGGTCATGTGGGTATGGACTCCCCCGAGCCCGTCGCGCTCCGGCCCCGCCCCCATGCCGCCGCCCACGGTTTCATAATAGGCGAAAGCCCGGCCCGTCACGGGGTGGATTCCGCCGAAGGTGACGTTGTTCATCGTGCCCTGGCTTGCGGCCGGAACGCGGCCGGGCGCGGCCTTGGCCAGGGCGCCGAGGAGAACGTCGGTGACGCGCTGCGACGTCTCGACGTTGCCGCCCGCCACGGCCGCCGGCGCCCGGGCATTGACCACGCTTCCTTCCGGGGCCACGACGCGGATGGGCCGCAGGAGGCCGGCATTGAAGGGCACGTCACCCGGGACGAGGCAGCGGAAGACGTAAAGCGTCGCCGACAGGGTGACGGCGAAGTTGGCGTTGATGTTGCCCTCGGTCTGGGGATCCGTTCCCGAAAAATCCACAACGGCCGATCCCTTTCTGAGCCTGACGGCAACCCGAATGCGGACCGGACGGCCTCCCGGACGGTCGTCGTCCATGCGGTCCTCGAAACGGTAGATTCCGTCCTGGAGCGCGGCCAGGGCCCGGCGCAGGATGCTTTCCGAGTAGTCCTGGAGATCGCGCATCCGAGCGCTGACCATGCCGTAGCCGTACTTGTCCGTGATCTCGACGAGGCGCCTGCGGCCGATAGCGTTCGAGGCCAGCTGGGCGGTGAGATCCCCTTCCCTCTCTTCGGGCGTGCGGACGTTGGCCAGAATGAAGGACAGGACGTCGCGGTCGATCCGGCCGCGGCGCACAAGCTTCACCGGCGGGATGACGACCCCCTCCTGGAAAAGCTCCGAGGCCAGGGGCATCGAGCCGGGCGCCGAGCCGCCCACGTCGGAGTGGTGGGCGCGGTTGGCGACGAAGTAGGCCGGACGGCGGCCGCCGCGCAGAAACACGGGAGTGACCATCGTGATGTCCGGCAGGTGCGTCCCGCCGCGGTAGGGGTCGTTGAGGACGACCGTATCGCCGGGATCGAGAGAAACGCTCCTGACGGCGGCGGCCACGGACAGGGGCATGGCCCCCAGGTGAACGGGCAGGTGGTCGCCCTGGGCCACGGTCGTGCCCTCGGCGTCGAACACGGCGCACGAGTAATCGCGGCGCTCCTTGATGTTGGGCGAGAACGACGCCCGGCAGAGGGCGACGCCCATCTCCTCGGCCACGGAGACGAACAGGCACTTGAAAATCTCGAGCTCGACCGGATCGGGCGGGCGCGGATTTCTCATCGGCTCCTTCGGGCGCGCTTTCGCCCGCGATCCAGGATGAGGTTGAGATGGCCGTCCACCCGCGCCTCGAAATCCGGGGGGACGACCGTCGTCGATTCGTAGTCGCACACCAAGGCCGGGCCCAGAAAGCGGCAGCCGGCTCGAAGGCGGCCGCGGTCATAAACCGAAGCCCGGAACGCCGTCCCCTCGAAAGTCATGTCCCGGCGGCCCGCAAGCGCTTCGGCGCCGGAGCTCCCGCTCATTCTGTATTTGGACAGAGCCGGCTTGTCCGTGAGCCCCACGGCTTTGACCCTGAGGTTCACGACTTCGACCGTGCGCTTCGGATCGGCGTAGCCGTAAAGCCGGAGATGGGCCTCGTCGAACGACGCCCGGAAATGCGGACCGAATGGCACGGTGATCTCGTAGGACTGCCCCACGTATCGGACGTCGAGGGAGCGCAGGAGCCGGATGCGGCGCGGGGCGAATCCTTCGCCGACAAGGTCCCGGCGGCCTTCGGCGAGCAGGGAGTTGAAGAGGGGTCTCAACCGGCCGGGGACCGCCTCCGGCCCGGCGAGAAGCACGGACCGGGAATAGTCCTTGACGACATCCGAAAGCAGCATGCCCAGGGCCGAGAGCACGCCGGCGTTCTTGGGGACAACGACCGTCGGGATGCGCAGCCTCCGGGCCAGGCTGCAGGCATGCATGCCCCCCGCACCCCCGAATGACAGAAGGACGAAATCGCGCGGGTCATAGCCGCGCTCGACGGAAATGACGCGGATCGCCCTCTCCATGACCGCGTCGGCGACGTTCAACACGCCCTCCGCCGCCCGGGCCGGCGTCAAGTCGAGGCGCCGGGCCAGCCGCTCGACCGCCGCGCGGGCGCGGTCGGGATGGATTTTCATCCTCCCCCCGAGAAAGGTCCCAGGATCGAGACGGCCGAGGAAGAGATTGGCGTCCGTGACCGTGGTCTCTTCTCCGCGGCCGTAACAGGCCGGCCCGGGATCGGCGCCCGCGCTCTCCGGCCCGACGCGCAAGGCCCCGCCCGCGTCCAGCCGGGCGATCGAGCCGCCGCCCGAGCCCACGGTGTGGATGTCGATGACCGGCATTTTGAGCGGCATGTCGCCCAGGACGGTTTCGGTGGTGAAGGCCAGTTCGCCGTCGCACAAGGAGACGTCGGTCGAGGTTCCGCCCATGTCGAAGGAGATGACCCGGCCGAAGCCCGCCAGGGCGGCGACCTCTCGCGCACCCACCGCTCCGCCGGCCGGACCGGAGAGGATCGTGCACACCGGCTTGGCTCTCGCTCCCGAGGCCGAGACACACCCGCCGTTCGACTGCATGATCCGCAGCCGGGACGAGCCTGAGGCGCCGGCGAGGTCGCGCTCGAGGCCGCCCAGGTAGCGGTCCATGATCGGCGCGACGAAAGCGTTGATGGCCGTCGTGCCGGCCCGCTCGTACTCCCGGTATTCGCCCAGCACTCTGTGGGAAGCGGACACGACGAACCCGGCCCGCTCCAGGCGCTTGAGAACAGACTGCTCGTTGGCAGGATCGGCGTAGGAATGAAGGAAGCAGAGAGCCACGGACTGAACGTCCTTCCTCTTCAGGCGGGCGGCAAGCGAAGCGATCTCGCGCTCCGAGGGCCGGACGAGCGCGCGGCCTTCGGCCGATGTCCGCTCTGCGACTCCGAAGCACAGCCGTCTCGGGATGAGCGGCTCGCGCCGCTCGACCAGGATATTGTACAACTCGCGGCGGGTCTGGCGGCCGATGGTCAGGATGTCCTCGAATCCGGCGGTCGTGACGAAGGCCGTACGAGCGCCCTTGCGTTCCAGCAGGGCGTTCGTGGCCACGGTCGAGCCGTGGATGATGTCCGGACCGGCGCGGAACGCCCCGCACTCCCGGAGACCGCCGAGGACGGCCTCGGCCGGGTTGTCGGGCGTGGACAGGACCTTCCACACCCGGAGGCCGTCGGCGTGGAGGAAGACGAAGTCGGTGAATGTCCCGCCGGTGTCGACGCCGATTCTCATCCGCGTCGAGGTTCTCCTTCCTTGTTTTTTCGCTTTCCGTCCGGCCTTCCGCTTCTCATGGAGGCCCTACCGAAATCGTCGCCATCCCTCGATGGAATTCCTGCTTTCTGAATCTCTCGCAATTCTCTCAACAACGGCGACGGAAAGAATTTAAAAACAATCCCTCATCCGAAATCATGAGGTGCTGATGGGAAACGCTATTTCAGCCTCTTGATGATGTGCCAGCCGTAAGGGCTCGTCTTGGGATCGTAGACGGCCAGTCCCACCTCTCCGACTTTGAGGCTGAAGCCGACGTCGCCGAATCCCTTGACCATGCGGTTGCGCGGGTATTCGGCAACGCTCTGGTCGGGGACGACGCCGAAATTGGATATGCTGTAGATGCCGGGATGCTGGTCGTCGGTAAAGCTCTTGACCAGGGCGTCGAAATCCTCGCCCTTATTGATCCGTTCCATGAGCTCTTTGACCAGCGCCTCGGCTTCCTTCTGGGTGCGGGTCACATTGCCTTCGGGCAGAGTCCCCTTGAAGGCGATGAGGATGTGCTGGACGGTGATGCGCTGGGGCTCCTCGGCGCGGGCCGAGAGAGCGGCGAACAGAGTCAGAATCAGAGACAGGGCCAGGCATGATTTCATTTCCGACCTCCTTGAGTCGAGAAGGGTCTCCCTTTTTCAAGCGGCATAACGGTAAAGCTTCAGGCCGGGCGGCGGCTCGACCTGTCCTTGATAAATCCGCCAATACTCATCCCGCACATCGCCCAGAATTTTGAAAAGCGCATGAGATTCATCAGGATGATGGGTGAATACAGGCTGATTTTTCTCGTCGACGAGCACGAGTTTCTGACAACGATTGAGGATGCCGGCCGTGCCCACGCTGCAGACCACGGCCAAACGGCCGGCTCGGGCCTCCTCGAGGAACTCCCCGTATTTCACGTGCCGTTCCTCGACCTTGACGCCCTTGCGGCGGAGAAGGGCCGTCAGGCCGCCGATGGTCACCGAAGGAAGAATGAGGTCGTTTTCGGGGATCTTGACCACGGTCCCGTCCTTGAACCCGAAGAGGCAGCACGACGAGTCCCACTCAGTGATGCGGCGCTCCTCGAGGGGGGTCGAGGTGTTGTCGTCGAGAAAGAGCGCGCTCGCCGCCTCCGGACAGACCGTTTTCGCCCAGTCCATGGCCTTGACGCTCATGAGGTAGTTCACGCCCAGCTTCAGGCAGCCCATCTTGTTCGCGCCCACGGCCCGGACGAGGTGCGGGACAACGAGGCCGCAGAACGGCTCGCCGAGGTAGCGGTCGTAGCGGCAGACGGCGGCCCGGATCGAGGGCCGGGCGGGGAAGGTCACGCCGATCGACTGTTCCTCGTCCACGGTGAAGGGCCGCAGGTAGCCCTGGGCGGACAGGCCGGCCATCTCCAGGAGGAAATCCCTCAGGGACTCGTCTCCCAGGTAGCGCCGGGCCAAGACGTCCTCCATATCTTCGACCGAGGGGACGAGATCCTGCTGGCCGCGCCCCAGGTTGAAGGAGATGCCGCTTCGGAAGCGCTCGAGGTTTTTGTGCCAGTTCAGGAAGACGAGTTCCGGCCGGCCGCCGTCGTTGCGGCGGCAGAAAAACCGGATCCCCTCGAAGGCCAGGAACAGGCCGTAGTGGATCGAGCGGGAGACGGCGAAAACCCGGGCGTCGGGCTCCAGGATGTCGAAGGATTTGTCGATGAGCTGGTAGCGCATCTGCCGGGGCGCCCATCGGACCCCTTCAAATCCGGCCATGAAAATTCTCCTTTGAGATTCTTCTTCCTGTCCATGGAACCGACAGGAGAAAGCGACGCCGGGACGGGCGGTCGCCGATGCGGAAAACAGGGGGCGAAACCGACGCTTGAATCGAAACCGAAAGCCTCGTGTCCGCCATGGGCGTGAAATATGCTTATACCACAAGACGGGGTCGCGTCTCCACTTTCCGTTTTCATGCGCGCGGTCATCATCAATTTTCAAAAAAACAATTTGAGTTCATTGGGAGAAAGCGGCGAGGCGTCTTCTCTGCTTTCTTCCATCAAACCCGACGTTTTTTCCAGCCGAGCAGAACGAGGTTCTTGACCAGATCGACGGCTAGGTTGGCGGCGATGACGAGGAGCGTCAAAACAAGGGCAAGCTCGATCTTGGGAATGAGCTTTGCGGGGACGGGAACGGCGAGGGCGCCGTCCAGGGGCTGGCGGAGGAGCAGGCTGAGAAGGACGAGCGCCGCGACGTTTCCGGCGACGTTCGTCCAGCGGCTGGCGGTGAAAATCTTTACGAACAGGCCCACCGTCGCCGCAGCGAGCAGGCCGAGAACGAGCAGGGAAATCCGCCGGCCCGGCCCGGCGGCGAAAAGCAGCCGCGGAGCGTCGAGATCGAAACGGGCGAAGAACAGAGTCCCGTACTTGAGAAAAACGGAAAGTCCGAAGGCGGTGACGGCCAGCATGACGGCGAATCCAACGATGTTCCTGACGGAACGCTTGGTCGGCTTGACCTCGTCGAGATCCACGGCGAACCTGGGCCAGGGGAGCTTCACATCCTTTCCGCTCCGGGTGATCAGGGTCAGGATGAGCGTAACCAGCCCCAGGTCGGCCAAAAACGCCGTGGGCAGGTACATCAAGGCCTCCATAATGTCCAAACGGGGCATGAAGACGAAGGGGAACACAATAAAACTTTTTTTCACCGCCACAGCCAACACGGTTAAGGCCAGGTGGACAGCAAAGAGGAATGCCGTATACCGGAACAGATAGCGGTTGTAGGCGGGAGCAATGACGGAACGGCCCTCGAGATATTTTTCGGCCACGCGGCGCGGCGGTCCGTAGGTTGATATGACCTTCTCCAGAGAAGCCGCAGCGGCATCTCCATGCTCCTGTTCCGCTTTCTCCAGGATATGGCTCCTGATCTCGGCCAGGATCTCCTCCCGTTCGGCGCGGCCGGAAAGATAATGGCCGATGTCCTCCAGGTAAGCTTCCAGTTTATCAGACACTGGCATTCTCCTTTGTGAGAAATTTCAGGATATCGTTCTGCTTCCTCCATAGACCGAGCAGCGCGGCGAGCAGCTTCCGGCCCGCTCCCGTGATGGCGTAGAATTTGCGCGGTCGATCCCCGCTGACTTCCCACTTGCTCTTGACCCAGCCGTTCTTCTCTAGGCGGCGGAGAAGGGGATAAAGGGTGTTTTCTTCGACTTCGTACCCCAGGTCCCGGATCCGGCGGACCATGGCGTATCCGTAGGCGTCTTTTTGCAGGAGGGACAGGACAAGGATCTGGACGAATCCGCGGTTCATCTCGGTCTCGAAATTGACGGTTTCAGGATCCATGGCCCTCTCTCCTCGTCATCCTTCGCCTGAGCTGTTTGCCACATTAATAATACGCTTCGCATTATATAGTGCGTCATACAGTATGTCAAGCGTTTTTTTCCTCGCTCTTTTCAATCCTCTGAGGGTAGAAGTGCTTGGAAGGAAAGATCGAAAGAGACCCTTTTTCTCTAAACTGCCGCCCTACAGGATGCTCGGAAGGATGTTGCGGAAAAGCGAACGGGCGGAGCCCTATGCGATCACGACTTCTCGGCGTCCGGTCACGACCTCGCCGATCGGCCAGGCGCGCTGGCCGAGGGAGGCGAGGCGCCGGAGGGCGCGCGGAGCGTCGCCGCGGGCCACGACGACGGCCATGCCCACGCCCATGTTGAAGGTGCGGAACATCTCGCCCTCGGCGACGCCGCCCCGCTCTTGAAGGACCCGGAAGATACGGGGCACAGGCCAGGAGCCGCGGCGGATGCGCACGCCCAATCCGTCGGGAACGACGCGGGGGATGTTGTCAAGGAACCCGCCGCCGGTGATGTGGGCCATGGCCTTGACGGGGACCGTCCGCATGAGCGAGAGAAGCGTCCGGGCGTAGATGCGCGTCGGCTTCAGGATCTCGCGGCCTAGTGCAGGATCGGCCGTGATCTCGCGCGCGGAAAACACCTTGCGCACCAGGGAGTAGCCGTTCGAATGGAGGCCGCTCGAGGCGATCCCCAGGACCGCGTCTCCGGGGCGGCAGCGGCGGCCGTCGATGATTTTCTTCCGGCTGACGATGCCCACGGCGAAGCCGGCCAGGTCGTAAGCCTCGGGCGCGTACATGCCGGGGAGTTCGGCGGTCTCGCCGCCCAGAAGCGCGCAGCCCGCTTGCCGGCATCCGCGGACCATTCCCTTCACCAGAGCATGAAGCTTGGGGGGATCGACTTTGCCGCAGGCGATATAGTCAAGGAAGAAAAGCGGCTCGGCGCCGAGAACGACGATGTCGTCCACGCACATGGCCACCAGGTCGACGCCGACCGTGTCGTGCCGCCCCAACATGTCGGCCACGAGGAGCTTGGTCCCCACGCCGTCCGTGGAGGCCACGAGCACCGGATCGGGGATCCCGGACAGACGCGGGGCGAACAGGCCGCTGAACCCGCCCAGCCCGCCGAGAACCTCGGGCCGGCCGGTGGTCTTGACCAGAGGCTTGATGCGGCGGATGAACTCGTCGGCCCGATCGATATTCACGCCCGCTTCCCGGTAATCCAATTTCGGCATGGCTTCTCTCGAGACTTTTCTCGACTTGATTATCATATCACAACCGGGGATTCGACGTCCGGGGATTGGGACCCTGCCGTTCAGTGACGGGGATATCCAAGAGAAAAAAAAGGCCGCCTCCCCTGAGGGACGGCGGCCTCTGAAACGAGAAGAGGGGCTCAGTCTTGATTGGCGATCGAAACGAGGCTCAGCTCCTCGCCGATCTTCTTCGCTATAACCACGACCTGGAGTTTGCTGTTCTCCTCCTTGAGAAACTCCTCGATTTTGGCGTTGCTCGTGACGTCGAAGCGGTGAAGCTCGCCGTCGGCGTAGAGCGAATAGCCGCTGGCGGCGCAGGAGGGCATGAGCGCGCATTTTTTGGTATGCGTCTTGACGAAATCAGCCAGTTCATCCTTGTGACCATTGGCGCACATGTTGTCGATGATGTCGCCCTTGAGGGTCATGGTCTCTCCGGCCGACAAGGCCAGGGAAACAAAGAGAACCGTGAGCAATCCCAGCATTGACTTTTTCAAATGATATCTCCTTAAGTGATATAACCGCCGGGAAACAAAGAGTTTGTGCCCCCGGCCCATTGGATTCTATTCCTATAGGTACAATAGATAATATAAATATTGTAGGAGCTGTTGTCAATAGGCCGTCCGGGAGGGACGGGCGAGCCATCTTGGGGAATGGGCTTGAGATCCGGTCCTAAGCTCTTCCCCTCAAGAATGAGATCATCTTGGGCACGGCCAGGGGAACGACGTCGGGCAGCATCTTGGGCATAAGGTTGTCCATGACCTTGGGCATGAGCTCGGGCATCTGCTCGGCCATATAATCCGGCATGGGGATCATGGCCCCCACGCGCTCGAGCATGGCCGGCATGACCTTGGGCATCATCCCCGGAAGCAGCTTGGGGAAAAGGATGGGGAAGACGGGCTTCATCAAAGCGAAGAGAAATCCGCCCACCGGGCCGAGCCGGCCGATGAAGCGCATCAGGCCGCCCATGCCGAGCGGCATGGCCCGCAGCATCTCGGGCCACATCGTGTCCATCAGGTCCGCGAACCCGGCGGGGGTCATAAGGGCGATCATGCCCTCGAAGACCTTCCACTGCCGCGACACCTCGGGGCTCGGATCCTTGAATTTTTTGCCCAGGGCCTCGCAGGCGAAGGAGGCCAGGTCCCGGATCTCGACATCCAGCCCCTTCTTCTCCTTCGTCACCCGGAACTGGAACTCGCAGCAGGGGCAGAGGGCGAGCACCGTCTCGGCCTTGACCTCTTCCGCCTCGTCGAGCCTTGTTTTCCCCACGTCGTGGGCCACGAGCGGATCCTTGATGAGCGTTAAGACACTGCCGCAGCAGTGGGCCTCGTCGTGATGGTGGATCATCTCCACAAACTCGACGCCGGGCACGGCCTTGATGACCTCGCGCGGCTCCTCATAGACGCCCGACACCCTCCCGATGTGGCAGGAGTCGTGCCACGACACGCGCTTCCTGACGGGATGGGTGAACGTGAAGGAGCCGTCCCTGATCTTCTCCGCCACGACCTCGCTGTAATGCCTGGCCGTGATGCCGTATTCGATCCCCAGTTTCCCGGCCCATTCGGGATACACGTTGCGCCACATCATGTCGCAGGCCGGGCAGGAGGAGATGACCGTGTCCGCTCCGGCGGCCTTGACCGCGGCGATGTTCTGGCGAAGCGTCTCCTCGAAGACATCCCACTTTCCGGCGACGAGCATGGGCGTGCCGCAGCAGTTCTCGACCGGCCCCAGCGTCGCGAAATCGACGCCCGCCGCGTCGAGAAGCGTGACCGCCGCCTGGCCGATGTCGTTCTCGACGTAGGACACCGTGCATCCGGCGAAATAGGCGTTTTTGGCCTTGATCCCCGGGCCGTGCTTGGCCAGGTGCTCTCCGGGGAACCAGTCCCACCTCTTCTTCCTGTAGCCGGCCCAGATGTTTCCTTCGGCCCTCAGGGCCGCGGCCATCATCTCGAAGGGCGGGAAGGTCATCTGTTTGTCCTCGTGAACGAGCTTCCCGCGCAGCTTCATCCAGCTCGATTCGATGGGCAGGGAGGCCGAGCAGCGGTGGTTGCAGAGTTCGCAGGTCGTGCAGACGAGAAAGGTGTCGACCATGAACTGGTTCCATTCGGCCCGACCTTCCATATACTCGCGCAGCCAGTACCACTTCCCCCGCGGCGACTGGCTTTCCCATCCGCGGCCGTAAAACTGGTCGCACTCGTCGAGACAATAGCCGCACTGCGAGCAGCCGTAGGCGTACCAGGCCACGTCGGCCGGGATGCCGCGCTTCGGCTTGCCGAATTTCTCGCCCACCCTGGTCACGACCCGGTTGCCGAACGGCCGGACGAGCGCCTCGAAGGGCGAGGCCAGCCCGACGACCGTCCCCAGGAGCTTGCCGCCCAGGACCTTGCCGGGATTGAGGATTTTCCGGGGATCGACAACTTTTTTGAAATTTTTGAGCTTTTTCAACCGATCCCGGCCGAGAATTTTCTCGGCCTGGCGGGTGAAATACAGCCCCGTCGAGTACGGCCGGCCGCCGTGTTTTTTTGCGATCTTCAATACGGACAGGACCAGGCCGAAGACAAAATTGTAGGAGAACTTCCTTTGGTCGCTGGGGATGAACCCCAGGATGACCGCCTCGGGACGGCCGTCGCGGCCGGAGCGGATGATGACCCCCTCCTTGACCACGGGCTGCTTGATCTTCTGCTCGATCTCCTCCATGACCTCGCCCAGCTTGTCCAGGGGAACGACGACCTCGGCCGGGACGAGCGAGGGGCCGAGACGCTTGACGATCATCAGCTTGAATCGGTTCTCCCATTCGTGCCTGGCGATGCGGTCGTCGAGAATTTCGCCCTGGCAGGGTTTGAGAATGTCACGCAGGGCGGGCAAGACCGCTTCCCTATCCTTTTCCCGGAAGGCCAGGGTGGCGATGTAGGCCGCGGGCAGGATAACCTTGGGCTCGGCAGGATGGCCGAGGTGCGTTCGGACGGGGGCTTTGTTCTTGAGCTCGGCCATCTTGGGATTGATGAAGACGACCGACCATAACGGCAGTTTCCTTTCGATGAGCTGGGTGAAGACGCGCGTCATGTCGGCCGCGTCGGGGCAGGCCAGGGCCGCGACGCCGAGGTCCTCGAGCTTCATCACCCGCAGCGTGATCCGGCTGATGAAGCCGGTGATGCCCTCGGCCTCGGAAACGACATCCAGGTCCTTCCCCGCGACCTCGCGCACTTCTCCCGAGGGGAGCGCGACCCGGGCGCCGACGACGTTGTCGTCGAACCAGCCGTACTCGAACGACCCGATCCCGGCCCCGCCCTGGGCCAGCCAGCCGCCGACCGAGGAGGAGGGATAGCTCGTCGGGTAGAGCCGCAGGGTGAGGTTCCTCTTCTTGAGCTCGCGGTCGAGCTGCTCCCAGGTGATGCCGGCCTCGACGGTTACGGTTTCGGCCGTGTCATCCACGTTCAGAACCTTCCTCAGCCTGTAGAAATCGACGACGACGCCCTTCTCGACGGGGACGATCCCTCCGTATCCCGAAGAGCCCTTCCCCCGCGGTACGAGAGGAATCCCGTTCTCGGCCGCCCAGCGGACGAGCTCGGTGAGCTCTTCTTCGCTTTCCGGCTGCACCACGGCATCGGGAACGGTGTCGCCTACGAGAGGCTTGAACAGTCCGGGCATGGCGGCGATGTCGTGGCCGTAGAGCATCCGCTCCGTGGGATTGAAGTTCGCCCGGGCGCCGAAACGCTCCTCGAGCCAGAGTCGCCTTTTTTTCGTCAGCCGTTTCATTGTTTCTCCCTCTGTTCCTCCGGACGCCCGAGCGCCGTATTTATATTTCCTATATATACTATATAATTAATACCTTTTTGGCAAGCCGCCCCGGGCGATTCTTGAGGAGGAGAGGAGATCGCTCGGCCGGTCCCGAGAGACCCGGAGATGCGCGGCGTGAAGAACCGCGGGGGCGCCGAAGCCCTTCCTTCCGGCCTGCTCGCCAAAGCCGCATCCCTTGGGTCGGCGACGCGTCGCTGAAATCCAAAGCGGCGTGTTGCCGCCGCACTCCAAAAAAGAACACGCCTGGCCATAAGCCGGGCCGGGATGGAGGGTCGAGGCGCTATGAGCGGTTTAGCCGCGAAGCGACGGGTTTCGAGGGAATTCCGGCTTGACCGATGTGCTATAATACGGCCTTCATTTCACTCACGGAGACCGAACAATCATGGCCACGATTACGGGAACGGACAAAACGATCGAAGTCAACGAGGAAGGATTCCTCGTCCGGCCGGAGGAATGGGACGCCCATGTCGCTGAAATCCTGGCCAAGGAAGAAGAAGGCCTCGACGCCCTCACGGACGAGCACTGGAACGTCATCCGCTACATACGCCAGTACTATCTCGACAACGGCAACGCCCCCATGGTCCGCAGCCTGTGCAAGGCTTCGGGGCTGCCCCTGAAGCGCATCTACGAGCTCTTTCCCTCCGGCCCGGCCAAAGGGGCCTGCAAACTGGCCGGCCTGCCCAAGCCCGACGGCTGCGTCTGAGCGCCGCCGTCGCGGACTCGGCCGGCGGCGGAATCTTCGGAGACCGTCATCTCAGGCGCCGGCTCGCGGGGCGGCGCGCCTCTTGCGCGCCGTCTCGGCGACATCCGCCACGGCCGCGACCGCGGCCCGGATGTCGTCCTCGGTGTTGAAAGGCCCGATTCCGAACCGGACCGACCCCTTGATCTTGTCCGTACCCAGCTGCTCGTGCACCAGGGGCGCGCAGTGAAGGCCCGTGCGGCAGGCGATGTTGTGGTCGACGTCGAGCATGGTGCCGGTGTCGCCGGCCTCCATTCCACGAAGATTGAAGCTCAGGACCGAGAGGTGATTGGCCAGGTCGCCCTGGCAATAAAGGACGACCCCTTCGATCGCCCGCAGCCCGTCCCGGAGCTTGGTCGTGAGGCCCATCTCGTGCTTCTCCAGAGCCTCCAGCCCCTGATCCATGACCCATTTCACGCCGGCGTTCAGGCCGGCGACGCCCAGGATGTTCGGCGTTCCGTACTCCAGGCGGTAGGGATATTCCTCGAGGTGGAGATGCTCGGCCGAGCGGACGCCCGTCCCGCCGGCGCGGGTGTGGCGGATCGTGACGCCCTCGCCGACATACAGGCCGCCGATGCCCGTCGGCCCGAGCAGGGACTTGTGCCCGGTGAAAGCCAAAACGTCGATGTTGTCCGCCCGGACGTCGATGGCCAGCTTGCCCGCCGTCTGCGAGGCGTCCACCGCCAGGAGGATTCCCCGCTCCCGGCACAGCCGCCCGATTTCGCGGACGGGCTGGACCGTGCCGATGACGTTCGACCCGTGGTTGACGACCACCAGTCGCGTGTTCTTCTTGAAGCGGCGGGCGATGTCCTCGGGAGGAACGAAACCGGCGCCGTCGAAGGGCACGCGGTCGACCTCGACGCCCCCGTACTTCTCCTGGTGGTAGAGGGGGCGCAGGACGGAGTTGTGCTCCAGGGTCGTGGTCACGGCGTGGTCGCCTTTCTCCAAGAGGCCGTTGACGATGAGGTTCAGGGCGTCGGTGGAGTTGTAGCCGAAGCAGAGGCGGTTCGGGTCCGTGCCGTTGAAAAACTCGGTGAGGAGCCTGCGCGTCGCGTCCAGCATCTCGCCGGCCTCCATGCACATGTCGTAGCCCGAGCGGCCGGGATTGACGCCCGAGCGTCTGTAGAACTCGTCCATGAACCGATATACGGACTCGGGCTTGGGATAAGACGTGGCGGCGTTGTCCAGAAAAATCATGGGATCCTCTCCAGGCGTGGCGGTAAACAAAAACAGCGGGAACGACAGTCGTCCTCAGAATTCTCGAAGCTGGCGTCGCGCATGATATTTTGGATTTCGAATCATAGGCAGAGAATCCCCGGCTGTCAAGGCTCGTGGCCGGCGGGTTGCTACCGAGGGGATCCCCTCGCGATTCATCGGTTGTCGCCCCCGCCTCAAGCCCCGCAATTCCGATCGGCGCCTGCTAGGGCTTGATCACCTCCCGCCGGAGGGCGGCCTTGGCGATGCGCTCCTCGACGGGGTGGACGCCGATGCCCGGTCCCGAGGGCACCAAGATCCTTCCCCCGGCGCGCAACTCGATCTCGGGATCGATGAGGTCCTGGTCGTAGTATCGCCTGCTGGCCGACAGGTCGGCCGGCAGAACGAAACCGGGCAGGGAGGCCAGATGGAGGTTGTGCGCCCGTCCGATCCCCGACTCGAGCATCCCGCCGCACCACACCGGGACGCCGCGCTCCCGGCAGAGATCGTGGATCTTCCGCGCCTCGACCGCCCCGCCCACGCGGCCGACCTTGATGTTGACGATGCGGCAGGCGCCCATGTCCAGCGCGGCTCGGGTCGTGTCCAGGGAGAGGATGCTCTCGTCCAGGCAGAGGGGCGTATGGAGCAGGGGCTGAAGGCGGCTGTGGTCCCACAAATCGTAGGGCGGGAACGGCTGCTCGATGAGCAGAAGGTTGAAATCGTCGAGCTTCCTCAGGGTCTCGGCGTCCCGGAGCGTGTACGCGCCGTTGGCGTCAACTTGGAGGAGAATGTCGGGAAACCGGCGGCGGACCGCCGAGCAGGCCTCGATGTCCCAGCCGGGTTTGATCTTGATCTTGACGCGGCGGTAGCCCTGGGCGACGTATTCCTCCACCCTCCTCACGAGATCGTCGAGGGTGTCCTCGATGCCCACGCTCACGCCGGCCGCGATCTCGTCCTGCGTTCCGCCGTAAAGCGCCTTGAGCGGAGCCCCGGTTTCCTTGGCCCGAAGATCCCACAGGGCCAGCTCCAGCCCGGCCTTGGCCATGGAATTCCCTCGAAATCGGCGGGCTTGGAGGGCGAACTCCTCGGGACCGGCCGCCCCCTCGCGGAAAAGCATGGGGACGAGAAAATCCCGCAGGACATGCCAGGCCGTGTCCGCCGTCTCGGCGCTGTAGAGAGGGGCGCGCTCGGCGACGCACTCGCCGTAGCCCGCAAGACCGCCGCCGCGAACGACGATCAGTAGGAACTGCCGCTCGGTTTCCCGCCCGAAGCTCGTCTCGAAAAAATGGACGTAGGGCAGCCGGGCCTTGATGAGCTCCACGCTCTCGATTCTCACTTCTGCCGTCCGCCGCTCACCGTCCCGGTTCGTCGAGCCTCACCCCGCGGCGCTCCGCGGCGCGGCGATAAACCTCCACCGTCCGGGCGGCCGTCGATTCCACGGAAAACTTGGCCTGGACCTGGATGTAGCCCTCCAATCCCAGCCGGGCGGCGAGCCCGCGGTTGCGGTAGAGGGCCAGGATGGCCTCGGCCAGCGCCTCGGGATCCTTGGGCGGAACGAGCAGCCCCGTTTTTCCGTGTTTGACGATTTCGGGAATGCCTCCGGCGCGCGTGGCGACCACCGGCAGGCGGCAGGCCATGGCATCGAGAAGGGAGCTGCCCAGCCCTTCCAGGTGGGAGGACAGGACGAACAGATTGAGCGAGGCCAGGATGTTGGGGATGTCCTCGCGAAAGCCGAGGAAATAAACGACGTCCTTGACGTCCAGCCTCTCGGCCTGCTTGGTCAGCTCGAGCCTCAGGGAGCCTTCGCCGACGATGACGATCCTGATTTTTCGGGCGCGCTGCATGAGGATCCGGGCCGCATCGAGAAGATAGCGGTGGCCCTTGTGGTCCTCGAGCTGGGCGACGATGCCCACCAGGTAATCGGATTCGGAGAATCCGTACTCCCGGTGCAGATAATCGCGCGGCAAATCTTCTTCATAAACGGAAAAATCGATGCCCGAGGGGACAATTTCGATCTTCTCCTCGGGCACGCCGCTCTCGACGAGCACGCGTTTGACGCCCTGGGAGATGGCGATGACCGCGTCCACGCTTCGGCCGTATTTCCTTCGCGAGAGGAAGTTCCGGCCCGGGGGGAAGTCCACTCTTCGGGAGACGATTCTCAAGGGCACTCCCGCCAGAGAGGCGGCCGTCAGGCCGACCGAGGCGGAATGAGCGTCGTGGCAATGGACCAGGCGGCATCGGCTGCGGCGCATGGCGACGGCCAGCCTCAGGGCGGCGATGAATCCGAACTCGCTTCGCATCCGGCGGGCGAGCACCGGCAGGCCCTCGGCCCGGGCCTTCTCGAAGAGCGGGCTCCGGGGCTGAACAACGAAGGTCACCGGCCATCCCTTGCGCCGAAGCTCCCGAACGAGGAACAAAGACTGACGCTGGCCGCCGCGCCACTGCCGGCCGGCGTCAATATGAAACAGGCTCAATCCTCTCCCCCTTCTTCCAGATCTCGCGGAGCTTGGCGTAGCGGAGGAAGATGGCGTAGCCGTTGAGGACGGCGATCACCAGGCCGGCGAAGCCGTCAAGAAAGCCGCGCCGCAGAACATAAGAGCGAAAGAAACGCGCGGGCGGCAGGAACAGAAGGTGGCCGGCTCGGCATTTTTTCCGGCCGGCGTAAAGCTTCTTGGCGCCCAGTTCGGAAAAGGAATTGATCCGCGCCACGTGGTCCGAGATGTCCCGGTAAGTGAAATGATGGATGGGGTTCCGGAGTTTCTCCCCGCGGCCCTTGAGGATGAGCTTCTCGTGGACATATTCGCCCTCCCAACGGCCCGCCGTCCGGCGAAAGAGCCGGATGCGGCGGTCGGGGTACCAGCCCGAATGCCGTATCCAGCGGCCGAGATAGCGAACGAGCCTCGGAATCGAGTAGCCGTCGCAGTCGGGATCTCCGTCCGGAAGCCCCATGATCTCGGTCTTGAGCTCGGGCGAGACCCGCTCATCGGCGTCCAGGGACAGGATCCAGGGATGCGAGGCCTTGGCGTTGCCGAAGTTTTTCTGGTCGGAGTAATTCGTCCATTCCCTGACGAACACCCGGCAGCCGTATTTCCTGGCCAGCTTGACCGTGCCGTCCGTGCTCCGGCTGTCGACGACGACGACCTCTTTGGCCAGACCCCGGAGGCTGCGCAGGGCGTTCTCCAGGCGCCTCTCCTCGTTGTGGGTGATGATGACCGCCGAAATGTCCACGGCTGAAATTCTATCACAGGAGAAAACAAGGGAAAAGGAAGAGCCGTCCTTGACTTTGCCGCCGACATCGTCTAACAATGAGGGCACCGCATCTCCGGCGGCCGATCGCCGAAAGGAATCGGGAAAAAGAACCGCTCTGATGTTCAAAAAATTCTCCCTCACTCAGTTGGGACTGCTTCTGCTTCTGACGTTCATCGGGGCGTTCTTCATCGCCTTTTGCCGCGGGCTCGGCCGCTGGTCCGTCCTGGACCACTCCTGGACGCCCGATCCCTTGAGAATTCTCATCCTGGCCGTCCTCATCTTCCCCTGTTTCCTCTGTGGGTGGGCGGTTTATTCCTGGCTGGCGCGCAAGACGTTCGCCCTGGACTACGGACGCAGCCTGGGATGCGACCTGCTCGCCTCTCTGCCCATGCTCGCCCTCCTCCTCGCGCCTTTCCTGCTCCGCCATTACCTCACCGTCGGCGACCTCCGGGAACGTCTCGTCCTGATGGGCGTCGGCGTGCTTGCGGCAATCCTGTATCTCAAAGCCGTCCTCGTCCGGCGCTGGCACAGGGAGCATCCGGCCTGGGGGGGAGCGGCGTCCACTTGGTGGTCGAGGCTGTCCCTGAGAAAAAAGTCGGCTCTCCTCTTCGCCGCCTTCGTCCTCGTTGCCAACGCCGGATCCCTGCGGCTTTCCTCGGAGGGGATATCGTTCTCGGGAGACGAACCCCACTACCTGCTCATCGTCCACAGCCTGCTCCACGACGGCGACTTCAACCTGAAGAACAATTACGACTCGCGCGACTACGAGACCTTCATGCCCCCGGGAGGGCTGCCCCTCGTCGCCCACGTCCACAACGTCCCGGAGAAGAACGCGGCCTACTCCTTTCACTCGCCCGGCGTGTCCTTTCTCATGCTGCCGTTTTACGCCGCCGGCGAGGCCCTGGGCCGCCGGGGCCTTATCCTTCTCCTGCGCCTGGGCATGAGTCTTTTGGGCGCGGCCTTCGTCCTGCAGCTTTACCTTTTCGCCCTTCGGGAATTCAAGAAAGAAGGCCTGGCCCTCGGCCTCTGGGCCCTGGCGGGCTTCACCGTGCCGGTCTTTTTCTACTCCCTGCACGTCTATCCCGAAATGGCCGTGGCGCTGCTTTCCCTGTGGCTCTTTCGCCTGGCCCGCCATGGAGAATCGTTTTCCGCGGCCAGACTCGTGCTCTGCGGCGCGGCCTTCGCCTCTTTCATCTGGTTCCACGCCATCAAGTATCCCCTGCTCCTCGTCCCTCTCTTTCTGTATTTCACCTGGGCTCTCCTCCGCCGGCACGGCGTAGGCTGGAAGTTCGCCTGGGTCCTCGCCGGGGCCGCCGTTCTGGGCGGTCTCTACCTCTTCTTTCAAAAATCCCTCTACGGCTCGCTTTCGTTCTCCGCCGTCTCCTGGCAGGGACCGATGTCGGGATCGGAGTCCCTCTCCTTCTTCAACAAGATCCTGTCCGGCATCCCCTTCCGTTTCCGCTGGGAGACCCTGGCGGGTTATTTCCTCGACCAGAAGGACGGGCTGCTGCTCTACGCGCCCGTTTATGTCTTCGCCTTCCTGGGAATGATCGTCATGGCCCGAAGGAAGGTCCGGGACCTGCTGCTCCTCGTCGGCCTGGCCGGGCCCTACATTCTCGTCCAGGCGTTTCTCACCCAGCGCACGGGATACGCGCCTCAGGCCCGACCTCTGGTCTCGGTCGTCTGGGCCCTGGCGATCCCGATCGGTTGGTTCCTGGCCCACAATTCCAAAAAATTCTTTTCCTCGCTTTTCACCGCCGCCGCGGTCCTCAGCCTGGCGGCGGTCGTCCTTTTGCTTCTCCAGCCGGCGGCCCTCTACCAGGAAACGACCGAGGGCGCGACCGAACGCGCCGGGGCGCTTTTCCTGAGCCTGAGCAACCTTCATTTCCAGCTGAGCGACTTCCTGCCGTCCTACCTCAAGACGCCGGAAGCCGGATGGAAGCCGAACGTTTTGTGGCCCGGCCTGCTCCTTCTCTTCATGCTGGCCTATCTTCTCTGGCCCGGGAAAGGCTTGTCCTTCCGCTTCGGGATGCATGTCGTCCTGGCGACGGTCGGAGCCGTTCTTCTGTTTTTCTGGCTGGCTTTCTATCCGCGCGTCGTGCTCCTCAATCCTGTCCGGATGTCCCTCCCCGGAACGGGGAGGGTGGGATTCTTCAATCTGTCCCGCGCGGCCAAGCCGGCCGATCCTCCCGGCCGATTCCATCTTCTCCAGGACGGCCGGGCCTACGATTTCTATTTCGCCTCCGGCCGGCCGCTCGACACGCTCCAGATTGAGGTCGGTTCGGACAAGGGCGACTACGCCCTGAGGCTCGCTCTTTTCGATCACGCCTTTTACCGCGGTCGGACGCGGAGGGAATTTCAGACAATCACCTACAACAGCCCGCCTTTCTACCGCTGGAAAAACGCCCATCTCTACGGGGTGAGCATCGACCTTCGGAAACGCTCGGCCGTCTCGACGGGGGAAAATCCCTACCGTTTCGGCCTGCGTTCCGCGGCCCGGTAGGCGGAACCCTTTTTCCGGGCGGCGGCGGACCGCCGTTTTAGTCCCGTCGGGATTCGAACATCCGGAAGCGGAGCAGTCCCTTCTTGTGGAGCTTGAATTTGACGAGAGTTTTGAGGATGGACAGTCCGTAAATCGCGCTCCGGGCGAAGCCGATCTGCGACGCTTCGGGGAAGTAGCGCGTTTCGATCGGGATTTCCCGGATGCGCATACCGTGGGTGACGCCCTGGGCGATGATCTCGGAATCGAAGACGAAGTCGTCCGACAGGACAGGAAAGTTCACCGTCTCCAGAAAGCGGCGCGAATAAGCCCGCAGGCCCGAATGGTATTCGGTCAGGTACATGTAAAATACGGCGTTTTCCAGGGCGGTCAGGAAGATGTTGGCCAGGTACTTCCACTTGGGCATCCCGCCCTCGAGCGGATGACCGCCCAACATACGCGAGCCGAAGACGGCGTCGCACTCTCCGTTGATGAGGGGCAGGACGAGTTGGGGGATGAGGCGCGGATCGTACTGGTGGTCGGGATGGACCATGATCACGATGTCCGCCCTCATTTTGAGCGCCTGGGTGTAGCAGGTTTTCTGGTTGCCGCCGTAGCCTCGGTTGCGGCTGTGGACGAAGACCTTGAGTCCCAGGCGGCGGGCGAGAGCCACCGTCCCGTCTCGGCTGCAGTCGTCGGTGAGGATGATGTCGTCCACCCACTCCCGGGGAATGTCGTGCAGCGTCCTCTCAAGCGTCTTCTCGGCATTGTAGGCCGGCATGACGACGATGATTTTTTTCTTCCGCCGCCCCGGAGGGACGGCGCTTTTCCCGGGCGCGCGGACCGCGCGTTTTCTCCCCGGCGCTCGTTCTTTCATGGGGCCTAATCTAGCACATTTGCCCCGAGTCCAACAGCCCTCTCCTCCGGCCTGTTCATCAAAGCCGCATTTCCGGGGACGGCGACGCGTCGCCGACATTCAAAGCGGTCTCATGCGACCGCACTCCAAAGCGGCGTCGTGCCGCCGCACTCCAAAAAAGAACACCGCACGATTCCAGTTCAGGCCGAGGGGAGGGTCGAGGCGCCATGAGCGGTTTAGCCGCGAAGCGACGGGTTTCGAGGGAATTCCGGCATCACTTCTTCGCCGGCCGGCCGCGTACAGCCCCCCGAAGGGGGCGAATTGCTCGGCCGGTCCCGAGAAACCCGGAGATTCGCGGCGTGAAGAACCGCGGAGGCGCTGAGGCCCTCCCCTCCGGCCTGTTCTTCAAAGCCTCATTTCCGGGGACGGCGACGCGTCGACGTAATCCAAAGCGGCGTCGTGCCGCCGCACTCCGAAAAAGAACGCCGCACTAAAAAAGCGCCGCACAGTTCCGAATCCGGACTTCCCGGCCTTGACGCTTCAAGGACGCCGGAATAAACTGGGCGCGTCATGAGAGGCAAGCCGCGCAACGTCCCCACAAATTTTCTGTCCTACGCGGCCTTTTTCGTTTTGAGCGGGGGCGTCGCCTATTTTCTCCTTTTTTTTATTCACAGCCGGAAGTTCACCATCCTCGACCATCGTTTCCGCCCCGACCCCTTTCTATTGGGGGCCGTTTGGATAGGGACGTTCCTGGCCCTGTCCGCGCTGGGCAGAATCGCCAGCCGCCGGGCCTGGAACAGAGACTTGCCTCTCGACCTCGGGCGCAAGTTCATGCCCAAGCTGGCCGTCTTTTTCCCCCTGGCCTTCTTCCTTCTGACTCCGCTTCTGGCGGCCGGGCCTTATCTGACCCGGGAGGATTTGCGGTCCCGGCTCCTCATCCTGGCCGGACTGGTCGCCCTGGCCGTCTTCTTTCTCGGACTGGCCGGGAAAACCGAGCACCAGCCGGAGTGGCGGGGGCTTCTCCGCCGCCTCGAAGACCGCATCGCCCGGCTTCCGCGGCGGAAAAAAATCCTCGTTCTCTTTTTGATCGCCTTTCTGGCCTACAACGCCGTCACCCTGGTCCTGGTCGCGGAGGGAATCACGTTTTCCGGAGACGAACCCTACTACCTCATGACCGCCCACAGCCTGTACGCCGACGGGGACATCAACCTGGCCAACAACTACCGCCAGCAGGACTACTTCCAGTTTTATGAAAAGGAAAAGAACCCTCGGATGAAGCTGGGCGTCTATGGACGCCAGGGCAAGAATCCGGACACGATCTTTCCCATCAACCTGCCGGGCATCTCAGTCCTGATGCTGCCCTTCTACGCCCTCAGCCGCCTGGCCGGCGGGGCGGTGAGGATTTTTCTGATCAAAAGCAGCCTGGCCGTATGGGCGGCGCTGCTCGGCGTCCAGATCTACCTTCTGGCCAAGCAGACCTGGAACCGGGAGCGTCTGTCGCTGACTCTTTGGGCGCTTTACTCCTTCACCGCGCCCGTCCTCTTTTTCGCCGTCCACCTCTATCCCGAGCTGCCCATCGCCTTCCTCTCGGTGTTCATCTACCGCAAAGTGACCTCCCGCGACCGCCTGTCCGGCGGACACCTGATCCTGTTCGGCGTTCTCCTGGCGCTCTTTCCCTGGTTCGGTCTGAAATACAACTTTCTCTTCTGGCCGCTCCTCGCCATCGGCTCCTATTTCCTGCTCCGCCAACACAGGGCGCGCCGCAGGATCGTGCTCTTTCTTCTCCCCGCCCTGGCGGGCCAGGTCCTGTTCGCCTTCTTCACCCATGCCCTCTACGGCACCTATTCGCCGTTCTCCATATACGAAGGGGTGATGACCGCCGAGCAGTCCAGCGCGCTCAAGGAGGCCGTACTGGATTACCCCTTGCGATGGAGAATCGAATCCTTTTTGAACTACTTCCTCGACCAGAGGGACGGCCTTCTGCTCTATTCGCCCCTCTACTTTTTCATGTTCCTGGGGCTGGTGGAAGCCTTCCGGCGCGCCGGACGCGAAGCCCTGTGCTTTCTTCTTCTCGCCCTCCCCTTTCTGGCGAACTACGCCTTTTTCACCCATCGCCAGGGCCACAGTCCCCAGGGCCGGATCCTGGCGCCTTTGTCCTGGATGGCCGTCATGCTCGTGGGGCACTTCCTGGCCGCCAACCGCAAACGCCTTTTTCTGTTCGGTTTCCGGCTCGCGGCCCTGGCGAGCCTCACTTTGGCCGTCCTCCTCGTCCTCCATCCCTCGTTCCTCTACCAGCCCACGACGCACGAAGTCACCTCCCGCCCGGGCGATCTTTTCGTCTTTCTGGGCAACATGCATGTCTTCCCGCCGGCGTTCCTGCCGTCCTTCCTCAAAGCCGACAACAGCCGGCACCTGCCCAACATCATTTGGCCGGCTCTCGTCGCCGTCTTCGTCCTGCTCTACCTCCTCCTCCGCCCTCACGCCAACCTTCCCCGTCTGTTCCGGCCGGCGGCGGCGATGCTGCTCCTGAGCGCGGGATTTTATCTTTGGGTCCTCTACCCCCGGCCGGGGCCCTATCCCGTCCGCTCGGTGCCCTACACCTCGCGGGAGTCGCTGGGTTATTTTCTCTTCCCCATGGGTAAGGGCGTGGTCATAAAGCCCGGCGGGGAGATGTATCTTCATCTGGAAAAAACATACGACATCCTTTTCACTTCCCGCCGGCCGCTCGAAGGTTTGAAGCTCGTTTTCGGCTCGGAAAATGGCGAGCACGAATGCCGGATCCGCTTTTTTGAACTTCCGGTTTTCGAGGGCCGGACCTCTTACGAAGAGCGGGAGGTCACGATCCCCTCTCCGCCCTTCTCGTCCTTCAAAAAATTCAGCCTGTATTCCGTTCGCTTGGAGATCAAAAAACTTTCCGGGGAGAACATGCTCCTCGATCCGTTCTTTCTCGAGGTCGTCCCCCGTTTTCGCTAGCCGGCGAAGAGGCGGATGATGCGGCCGATACGCCGCCGGCCGTCCGCCTTCAAGGGGATTTCTTTTTTCTCAGGAGGGCCGTGGGGACGACGAAACGGGGGTAGGCGTTCATGGCCAGATCCAAGCCCGCATCTCCCCGCCGGGCGTAACGTTTCCAGGCCAGGGCGCCCACCATGGCGGCGTTGTCCGTGCACAGCTTGGGAGAGGGGAGAAAAACATCCAGACTCCGTTCCCGGGCGAACTCCTGAAAGGCTCGGCGGAGCCTTGCGTTCCGAGCGACTCCTCCCGAAAGGACGAGGCTGCGCGGAGAATGCCGGTCGGCGGCCCGTTCCAGGTTGTCGAGGACGGCCCGGACGACGGCCTGCTCGAAACCGGCCAGGAAATCCGGAAGCAGGGGGTGCGTTTTGTCCAGGCCCTCCTCCCGGATATGGCGCAGGGCCGCGGTCTTCAAACCGCTGAAGCTGAAATCCAGGCTCCGGTCGGTCATTTGCGGCAAGCCGAAGGGGAAGGCCTCGGGGTCGCCTCCTGCGGCCAGCTTTTCGATGACCGGGCCGCCCGGATAGCCCAGGTCGAGAAACTTGGCCACCTTGTCGAGCGCCTCGCCGGCCGCGTCGTCACGCGTTCGGCCCAGGAGGCGATATTCGAGCTCCCCGTCCATGAGAAAAATGGACGTGTGGCCTCCCGAAACGACAAGGGCCAGGCAGGGATAGGACGCCCCGGGACTTTCCATGAGCGCGGCCTCAATATGGGCCTCAATGTGATCTATGCCCAGAAGCGGCCGGCCGAAAAAGTACGCCAGGGCCTTGGCGAACGACAAGCCGACGAGAAGCGAGCCGATCAGGCCCGGGCCCTGCGTGACGGCGAAAAGGTCGACGGCCTCCGTCGCGACTCCGGCGTTTTGCAGGGCCTCGCGGACGACCCAGCCGATCGTGCTCACGTGCCGGCGCGAAGCGAGCTCCGGAACCACTCCTCCGTAAGGCGCGTGGATCGCGTCCTGGGAAAGTACGACGTTGCTCCGGATCGACGTCGGGCCGTCCAGAACGGCGGCCGACGTCTCGTCGCAGGAGGTTTCTATGGCCAGAAGGATCATTGTCACCGAGTATGGTAGGGGAAATGTCCTCTCAGGGCAATCCCGCCTTTTTGACCGCGGTGATGCCCTTTTGCCCGGCCTAACCGATCTGCCAGAGTCCTTGCGGCTTACTTCGGAGTGCGGCCTCAAGAGGCCGCTTTCATATCGGCAACGCGTCGCCTAAATCCAAAGCGGCGTCTTGCCGCCGCACTCCAAAAAAAGAACGCCGAATTCAAAGAGCACCGCACGGTTCCGGCACAGGCCGGGAGGGAGGGTCGAGGCGCCATGAGCGGTTTAGCCGCGAAGAAACGGGTTTCGAGGGATTTCCGGCAGTCCCTTCGCCGGCCGGCCGCGCACAGCTCCCGAAGGGAGCGAATCGCTCGGCCGGTCCCGAGAAATCCGGAGATTCGCGGCGTGAAGAACCGCGGGGGCGCCGAGGCCCTTCCTTCCGGCCTGACCCGCCAGAGTCCTTGCGGCTTACTTCGGAGTGCGGCCTCAAGAGGCCGCTTTCATATCGGCAACGCGTCGCCTAAATCCAAAGCGGCGTCTTGAGGCCGCACTCCAAAAAAGCGCCGCCGGAAAAGTCAACGGACGGAAAGAAACCGCCTGGAAACGACTAGGAGCGGCCTACGGCCGGCAGCGTCCGCTCGAAGGGAGGGCGGGCGACGCCGTATTGGGTGATGATGCCGGCGATAAAGCGGGCGGGCGTGATGTCAAAGGCCGGATTCCACGCCGGCGTACCGGGGGGAGCGACGGCCCGTCCTCCGAAGCTCCGAACCTCGTCCGGATCCCGCTCTTCAACCGTTATCCGCTCTCCGTCGCCCAGGGCCAAATCCACGGTGCTCATGGGAGCGGCGACATAGAAAGGAATCCCGTGTTCGCGGGCCAGGACGGCCAGGGCATAGGTGCCGATCTTGTTGGCCGTGTCGCCGTTGCCGGCGATGCGGTCCGCGCCGACCAAGGCCAGGCCGACTTCGCCGCGCTTCATCAGCCAGCCGGCCGCGCTGTCGGCGATAAGGACATGCGGGATGCCCTGCCGGGACAGCTCCCAGCATGTCAGGCGCGCCCCCTGGAGGTATGGCCGCGTCTCATCCACGAAAACGCGGATCTTCTTGCCCTCTTCGAACGCGGCGCGGATGACGCCCAGAGCCGTGCCGTATCCGGCCGTGGCCAGGTCGCCGGTATTGCAGTGAGTGAGGACGCTCATCCCGTCCCGGATAAGGCTCCGGCCCGCCGCGCCGAGACGCGTGTTGATGTCGATGTCCTCGGCCTCGACGGCCAGGGCTTCGGCTTCAAGCCGGCCGGTGATCTCCTCCGGGCCCGCGTCCCTGTTGTGTTCAAAAACGGACTTCATTCTCTCGAGCGCCCAGAAAAGATTGCGGGCCGTGGGCCGCGTGCGCCTCAGCCGCTCAGTGACGCGGTTGAAGGCGTCTTCCGGCCGCCCTCTTTTCGCTTCCCGCCCGAATCCCAGGGCTACGCCCATGGCCGCCGCGACGCCGATGGCCGGCGCGCCGCGGATGGTCATGCTCTCAATGGCCTCCGCCACGTCCTCATGGCTCCGGCATTCGACGTAGACTTCCTTCTCCGGAAGGAGGCGCTGGTCGATCATGACCACCCGGCCGTCGCGCCATTCGATCGTCGGCAGCATGGAGCTATTTTATAGCAATCGCCGGACATCTCCTAGCCGTCTTTTAAACTCAATAATGGACACAAAAACATGCAAAAAACTTGAACCTGAAAAATTGGATCCATAAGAGACAGCGGCTTTCCCCAAACCTCGAATGATTGGAGCGATTCTTCGTGATCTTTTCTCTTCGAACCAATTCGGTTCTGGGACTAAACAGGGACAGAGAAAATTGGGGCCAAGGATAGGGTAGAGGCGACATGCGCGGTTCAGCAAGGAAGCGACGGGATTCGAGGGGCTTCCGGCATATTCTTGCCGGCCGGCTGAGCATGCCGGAGACGGCACCAACTTTGTTTTACAAATATTAACCTCCCTGACCCTCCTAGGGAATCAGGAGGAACAAACGTACCCTTTTCGTCCCAAAGCCGCCCCCGCGCCTTGACTTTTTCGGGGGAGTCGGATAACGTGAGAATACCGCGCTGCTGGCGGCATATAGAGGAGGAAACGATGTTTCTGCTCGGACCGATCGGCCACCAGGAGCTGCTCATCATCCTCGCCCTGGCGCTTCTGATTTTCGGCGCCAAGAAACTGCCCGACCTGGGGAAATCCCTCGGCGAAGGCATCAAAAACTTCAAAAAATCGATCTCCAGCAAGGATAAAGGCGACAACTCGTCCGACAAGCCCGCCCCGACCTCCAAGGACGAATGAAACGGACGATCGAAAAGCTCCACCACGAGCGCGTGGAGAAGGAAAAAGACTGCCTCCGGCGCTTCCAACAGATTGAAAGCGCCGCCCGCGACCTTGCGGACGGAGGGGGGCTCGCCCGGCTCGACGAGCGCCTCGACCGCCTGGAAAAAGCGTTCGCCTCGAAATCCGACCTGAAAGCCGCCATGCCCGGACTCCTGGACGCGCTCCGTGAGATGAGGAGCGTCCAGGCGCGGAGCCTCGATTCGCTCCGGGCCCTGGCCGGCCTCCTCGCCGAGCTCCAGCGGCTCGGGCTCGAACTCGGAGACGCGCGCGACAGGGAATGGGACGCCCTGGGCTCGAATCATGTCGGCTTGATCTTCAAGAGCATGGAGTGGCGGGTGGAGAAGCTCGCCGCCGCCTATGACGATGTCAGGCTCTTGATGCGTTCCTTCTTGGCCCTCGAGGACAAACTCGGACGGCTGCTGGCCGTCCTCGAGGAGAAAAAACTGCCCGCTCCCCGGGAAGCCGCGGATCTCCTTGAGCCGATCCGCGACTGGCGCTACGCCGGCTTCGAGACCCGGTTCCGCGGCGGGGAGGAGGACATCCGCCGCCAGCAGGGAGCCTACCTGGCTTTCTTCCCCAAGGGCGGCCGGGTGCTTGACCTCGGCTGCGGACGGGGGGAGTTCCTGGAAATGCTGAGGGAAAACGGCTTCCGGCCTTTCGGCGTGGACCTCAACAGCCAGATGGTCGGACTGTGCCTGGACAAGGGCCTGGACTGCCGCCGCGGCGACCTTTTGGAGGCGCTGGCCGGGGAGCCCGACCTCTCGCTCGACGGCGTGTTCTCCTCGCAGGTCATCGAGCATCTGGAACCGATGGCCATCCGCCGTCTCGTCGAACTCGCCTTCCAGAAACTCAAGAGCGGCGGGACACTCGTGCTGGAGACGGTCAATCCTCTGTCCGTTTTCGCCCTAGTCCACATTTATTTTCTCGACATGTCCCACCGGACGCCTGTTCATCCCCAGGCCCTGCGTTTCCTCCTCGAATCGGCGGGATTCGAGACCATCGAGCTCCGCGAATCCCGGCCCCTGGAGGCCGAACGGCTGATGCCCGTCCCCGCCTCCGTCGAGACCTCCGAGATCCTTAACCGGAACATCGACACCCTGAACGCGCTGCTCTTCGCCCCGCCCAACTTCGCCGCCGTAGGCAGAAAACCATGAGGGCGAAGGTCTTCGCCGGATTCGATCTGGGGGGCACGAACCTCAAGTACGGTCTCGTGGCCGAGTCGGGCGAGGTCCTGGAAAAATTTTCCGTTCCGACGCCGGAGGCGTTTCCCGGCGTGCTGGACCTCATCGCTTCCGTCTGGGAGGAGTTCGGGCGGCGGACGGAGAACCGTCCGGCGGCGGCGGGATTCGGTTTCCCGGGCATCTACAGCCTTCGCGAACGCCGCATCCTCCAGTCTCCCAATTACCCCGGCCTGGACAACATCGAACTCGAATCGGCTCTGGGAAGCTTCCTCGGCGCCCCCTTCCGGGTGGACAACGACGCCAACATGGCCGCCTACGGCGAGTGGCGTTGCGGAGCGGGACGCGGCGTGTCCAGCATGGTGCATCTGACCATCGGAACGGGAATCGGCTCGGGCATCATCCTCAACGGAGAGCTGTGGCACGGCCGCTGCGGGTTCGCCGGCGAGCTGGGGCATATCACCGTCAATCCCGACGGCGATCTCTGCCAGTGCGGCAACCGGGGCTGTCTGGAGACCGAGGCCGCCGCTCCCAAAATCGTCAGGAACTACAAAGACCTGAGCAAGACGAAACGCCCCATCAAGGCCGAGGAAGTCTTCGACAAAGCGGCCCGGGGAGAGGTGGCCGCGATCAAGGCCTTCGGCATCGCCGGGACTTATCTGGGCATCGCCCTGGGGATCGTCATCAACATGCTCAACCCGGAAAAAATCGTCCTCGGCGGCGGAGTGATGACCACCGGGGATTTCCTCCTGCCGCCCGCCGTCGAGGAAGCCGCCCGTCGGAGCTACCGGGCTTCGTTCGCCTGCTGCTCGATCGAAAAAGCCCTTCTGGGGAACGACGCCGGGCTCATTGGCGCCGCTCTCTGGGCGGGCGCACAATGTTGAATCCCCATCCCGGAGGCGCGCATTTCATAAGAGAAGTCCTTCATCGCGAGGCGGCGGATATGGTATATTGCCCCCCTGAACCATCGCCCCTGAAGCTCATATGACGCCCCAAGAATGATGAGACGAAAAAGCCAATGAAAGGATTGCGGATGAGAAAAAACGCCATCAAGGGATTTCTCTCCTTGCTCCTCATCCTGGGATTCGTCGCCGCCGGCTCCGCCCAGAGGCAGACGGGCGCGATCACCGGAACGGTCCTGGACGGCCAAAACAAACCCCTGCCCGACGCCGCGGTTCTCATCTTCGGCCCTTCTCTTCTCGGAACGAACGTTTCTCTGACCACGGCGACCGGAGCGTTCCGTTTCCCGGTTCTCTTGCCCGGAACCTACGAGCTGCGCATTGAAATGCCGGGATTCAAGACCCAGGTGCGGCCGGGCCTGGAAGTCGGCGTCGGAAGAACGATCGACCTGGTCGTCAGGCTTGAGCCGTCGGCGGCCGAGGAGGAGATCACGGTCGCCGCCGCTTCGCCCGTCGTGGACCTCTGGTCCTCCAAGATGAGCACCAATTACGGCGCCGCCTTGCTGGCCGCCATGCCCATGAACCGGGACCTGTACGACATCCAGAACTCCCTTCCGGGCGCCGTGTCCGAGGAATCGTTCGACCGGCGCACATCCTCCATCCTCGGCGGCACCGTGCGCAGCCAGCTCTATTCCCTGGACGGCGCGCCGCTCAACGACCCGGCCGCGGGACATGTCATGATCAATATCAACACCGACATTTACGAGGAAATCGAGTTTTCCGCCGGCGGGCACCCGGCCGAAATCGGCGCCACCGATTCGACCTATGTCAACATCGTCAGCCGGTCGGGAGGAAACTCATTTTCCGGCTCCCTGACCACATATCTCACCGACGGAGGACTGGGCCGCGACCTCTGGACCTCCGAGCAACTCTCTACCCTGGGAGTCAATCCCCCGGAAAAATACGATGATTTGAAAGACCTGTCCCTGACATTGGGCGGGCCGATTCTGCCCGACAGGATTTGGTTTTTTCTCAACGGCCGGAGGCTGGTCTGGCGGAGGCTCAATCCCGGCGACTCCGAGATGCGGATGGCCCGCCTGGGATTCACCGACGCCCAACACTACGACTCCGAGCACCAGGAATGGCTGGCCTTCGCCAAACTGACCTTCCAGGCCACCAAGGACATCCGCTATTCCGGTCTGTTCCACTACAATCATCTCCACGAGCCCGTCGATTCCGCCACCATCGCCCCGGAAGCCGACCTGTCCTTCACCAGGATCCGGAACCATGAGAACGCCTTCACCACCGCCCACCAGTTCAACTGGGTGCTCAATCCCGACACGTTCCTTGACGTCCGCGGCTCCTACATGCGGCGCCGCTCGCCGCGCCTGTCGGCGACCGACGGCGAATACAGCCATTACGACTCCGTTCAGGACGTGTGGTGGGGCTCGGCGGATTACAGCCAGGACCGCATTCTCAGCAAGATGGCGGCCGCGGCCTCGATCACGAGTTTTCAGGACGGCTTTCTGGGAGCCCGCCATGAGTTCAGGGCCGGGATCGAGTTCGAGCAGGGGGAATACCACCTCGACTGGTACCGTTCCAACCCCTATTACGCCTTGTGGTGGGATTACGCCGCCGGCAACCTGTACTTCGATTCCCCGGCCGCCCGGAGGGGCCTCCTCCGCATTTCCACCTGTCCGGACGGCGAAGCCCAATGGAACGTCCAGGATCATACCCGCCGCTTCTCCGGTTTCGTTCAGGACAGCCTGCGCGCCGGACGTCTGGCCGTCAACCTCGGCCTGAGGCTGGAATACGCCCAGCAGTTCGAGCCCGAAATGGGCCGGCCCGAGCTTCGATACGACTATGCGCCCGCCGGCGCCAACGCCGAGTGGGCGGACGAGAATCCCAACGCCCTTCTCGAAGCCCTGATCGCCCAATACAAGGCCTCCGTCGGCCCCGTCTCCCCCTGGGATTTTCTCTTGGCCCCGTGGAAAAAAACGGTCGATTTTTTCACCCTCTCCCCGCGGATCGGCCTCGTTTACGACCTCACCGGCGACGGCAAAACCGCGGCCAAACTATCCCTGGCCCGGTATTTCGAGCCCCTGTGGGCGGACAAACACAACGCCTCCCAGATCTTCAGTCCCGGGGCCGTGCAGTGGGTTTGGACGGACACGAACGGCAACGGCCTCCTCGACCTGCCGCCCACCGACAGCTATGCCTTCGACTCCGCCTTCTCCAACCCCAGCCAGGATCCGGAGTTCAATTACTACCCCGAGGACCTCAAAGCCCCCGTCACGGACGAACTCCTTGTCGGCGTGGACCGCGAAATCTTTCGGGACTTCCGGCTGGGGGTGGAGTTTCTCTACCGTCTGAACAGGAACCTCGTCGAAGACTACGACATCGTCAACGGCTATGATCCCGACGCCGTGGATGAAAACGGCGATCCCCTCTGGCTGCCTTTCACTTTCACCGATCCCGGAGCGGACAACGCCTGGGGCACCGCCGACGACAGCCCGATGACCGTTTACGGCCTGCGGACCGACCGGCCGGCCGCGGAATACGCGTCCGGCAACCCCGCCGAAGCCAAGCGGCGCTATTGGGCGGCCGTCCTGTCCTTCGCCAAGCGCATGTCGCGCAACTGGCAGTTGTCGGGTTCGATTCTCTACAGTTCCTTCGTCGGCAACTGCAGCCCGGGCACAGGCGCCACGGAGGGTGAAAACGCGATGTTCGACAATCCCAATGTCATGATCAACGCCTACGGCGCGCTGTGGGCCGACCGACCGCTCCAGATCAAGGTTATGGGCTCCTACGCCCTGCCCCAGGGTTTCCTCGTCAGCGCGTTCTTCCGGCACGTTTCGGGCCGTCCCTGGAACCGGACGCTGCGCGTTTACTTTCCCCCCGACTTTGGAGCCGAATACGGCGGCGTGACTTCGACCTACGTCATCGTCAACGCCGAGGAGCCCGGTTCAAAACGGACCCGGGCTTTGACCAACCTCGACCTCCGCCTGGAGAAGGAATTCGCCCTCGACTCGTTCAACCTTCAGGTCTTCGTCGATATCTTCAACGTCGCCGGTCAGACGGGGAAGACCGTCAATGACGATCCCGCCGCGCGGCTGCGTTACGACCTCTCGACGCCGGCGATCGAGCTCGATCCCGGCTACGGCAAGGTCGTGTCCGTATCCGGAGTCCGTTCGATCCGCGTCGGAGCCCGCCTGAAGTTCTAGGCGCCGAAACAGCGCGGTGAAGGGATCGGGGGAAAGGGCGAGCAGCGCCGGGCGTTGAAGCCCTTCCCCCATCCCCTAAAAATCCATCACTTTCCGCAGCTCTTCGTCTCCCGTGCGGTTGACCACCTTGATGTGAAGAGTGTTTTTCCCCTTGGCCAGACGGTCGAGGCCCTCGTCGATGTCGATGGGAATCTCCCACCGGTGCCTGGCGTTTCTTTTGTCCTTCAGCTCATTCTCGTTCAGGGAAATCAGCAGGGAGTCTTTGAGCTCCCAGACAGTTTTCTTCTCGGAATCCTTGAGGCTGAGCTCGCAGTCGAGCGTCGTTTCCAGCCGGTCGCCCACGGATTTGAACCAAATGACGGAATAGGGGATTTCCAGGACGACCAGGGCTTCGAGGCGCTCAGGGCCGGCATAAATTTTCTTCAGACTCCAGTTGAAATCGAAAAGCGACTTTTCGGAGCGGAACGTATTCATGGACCGGGCCTGGGCTTTCGTGAGCTCGTGCATATAGGCCAGGTTTCTGTCGCGCAGGGAGGTCAGGTCGTAGGTCACCAGCCGGAAGTCGCCCGTGCAGTAAGCGTCCACAAAGAGCACGGGAAAATTGCCGTAATACCAGAGCTCGCCGCACCGGGCGTTGAGCTGGAAACCCGAGGGATTGCGGATGCGGTCCATGGGCGGTCCGAAAAGGATGTAGATCCGCCCCCGGTCGGTCAGCCAACCGTCCCGTCCCTCCCCCACGAACAGCTCGTTGGCTTGATCGATGCGGCTCAGGTATTCGATCTTGAACTCATTGTCCTCTGTTTCGGGATCCGGGTCGCGCCGCTTCCAGAACTCCTCGACGAATGCGTCCCGCTCCTCCTCCGGAAGTTCGAGGAAAATCTTCCTCTCCTCGGCGGTGATGATGTAACGGACCTTGGACAGGAAATCGGCGCTCTCCGGTTCGAGCTTCCGCTCCAGATTGTAAAGACGACACGAGAGACCGGAAAACGCCAGGGCGGCGGCCAAGGCCATAAAAACCCCCAAGGACACAACGGGCATGCGGTTTCTCATTTTTTCTCCTTCAAGGCTTCGAGACTCCGGCGCAGGGCCGGCTGGTCGGGATTCAATTCAAGGGACTTCTCCCAGACGGCCCGGGCTTCTTGCTCCCGGCCCCGGCCGAGGTGACACTCGCCCAGCGCGTTGAGCACAAAGGTGTTGACGCCGAAGCGGGAGACGGCGGCTTCGAGCACCTCGACCGCCCGATCGAATCGGCCGGCTTCCCGAAGCGCCTCGGCCAGGACGAGAAGAATGTCGATCTTGGCCGGACCTTCGCGGCCCGAAAAAGGCTCGAGCAGCTCCTCCACCCTCTCAAAGTCCCTCAGGGCCGTGCAGGTCCGGGCGAGGATCAGGGCGTATTCCCAGGCGTCGGGACGGGCGGCGACCGCCCTTTCGAGCGCGGTCCTCGCCTCCGCGAACCGGCCCAGATAGTGGAGCTGCGAGCCCACGGTGAAAAGATGGACGGAGTCGGCCGGACCGGGCAGAACCTTGGCGTACACCCAGGGCCGGGGCACGGCTTGGCTGTGGGTCACGTCAAACACATCGGAAACGGAGACGATCGTCCGGCCCTGGAAATCCAGTCCGACCGTCACGGTGTAGTGCGCGGGCGGGAAATCCTCCAAGGAAACCGGCTCCAGAAACTCGAAGGCGCCGACGTAAGAGGCGACCGGCCGGCTGAACGTCCGAAACATCCGGCCGTCTTTCAGGAAGGTAAAGACGAACTCTCCTCCCTTCTTCGTTTCTTCCGGCAGGTCGAGAACCTGGAACGCCAGGCCCAGAGTGTCGGAACGGACGAAAACCCGGTTGGCCTGGACATAGAGCTGGCGGCCGGCCAGTTGGAACGGCTTCAGCCGTGAGGAGGTCGGCGCGGTGGGCGCGGTTTTGTAGGCCAGGAGGAGAGGCGTCATTCTCGGCCCCGCCCGGCGGTCGGGGACGGAGAGGTTGTGTTCCAGGGTGGTGAATTCTTTCGAGACCTCGTTTTTGACCAGGATGGACAGCCGGTAAGAACCGGGAACGACCGGAAACATGTCGTGGATGATGAAGGGCTGGTTGCGGATCGCGTTCAGCCGCCGGAGATCGAATCGGGGCGCGAGCGTCTTTTCGAACTGGAAAACCAGCCGGCCGTCCTCATCGGTCAACGTCCCGTTCAACCGGAAGGTCGCGGAGAACCGGCCCTCGTGCTCGGCCACGGACAAGCGTTCGGGCTCCAGGGCGTAATGGACGAACATCATTCCGTTGGCCGCCTGGAAGACGCGGACCAGGGAATCGCTGTCCATGTGGTTGGCGCTGTATTCGACCTCGACGAGGTCTTTGTACTCCAGGAACTTGAGGGCGTATTTCTCCCGGACCCTCTTCCAGCCGGCGGTTTCCACCTTCTGGAGGAGCGATTGCGAGGCCAGCGACGGCCGGCCGTGTTCCGAAGCCGACTCCCCGGGGATCAGCGACAGGGACGCGGCGGCGAGCTCGGGCTGGGCTTCAGAGAGGCGTTCGGCGGCCTCCAGGGGATCCGCCGGATCGCCGCCGTAGGACGCCAGAAGGGCCATCGGGCCGTCCTCCACGGGATTGTAAAGAAGGAAATCGCCGATGCCCCGCGGCTGGAAGAACACAATCTGAAAACCGGGAGGCAGCCCTTTTTCGGCTTGATTCTGGTAGAACCAGATTTCGGCGGGCTGCGTCCGGCCTTGGCCTTCGAACCTCCGGATATCGTTCGGCTCGCCCAGGATGATGAGCACCCGTCCCCGGTCGGTTTTCCAACCCGGATTGGGGGTCACCCGGCCGAAGAGACGGTTGGCCCGGCCGATGCGTCGGTAATGCTCCGCCCTGAACTCGTTTTCCTCGGTGGCCGGGTTCGGGTCCCTCTGCTTCCAAAACGCCTCGATGAACAGATCGCGCTCCCTGTCCGACCGAAGCTTGAGAAAGACGTCTCGTTCGACGGGGGAGATGATGTAAGCGATCTCTTCTTCGAGCCACCGGGCGTATGACTCCGGAAGATCCTCGGGTTTGAGGCTCTTGACCGGAGCCTGCCGTCCCGCGGCCGAAAGGCAGGCCGCCAAAGCCAAAAAAGCGAACAGGCGGGCCGCGATTTTCGACTTCACGGTTTCGTTTCTCCGTCTCCCGGCTCCCCCCACAGGCCGACAAGCCAATTCCGGATTTCGTCCCGGATGCGGCGAACGCAGGCCAGGATTTCGCTCCAGTCGCCGGCGCACCGCGAGGGATCGGCGAAGCCCCGGTGAATTCTCCGCCCTCCGCCCGGGAAATAGGGGCATGCCTCCTGCGCCTGGTCGCAAACGGTGACGACGTAATCGAACTCCCGGCCGGCGAACTCGCTGACGTCCTTGGCCCGGTGGCCGGTGAGGTCGATTCCCTCCTCGGCCATGACCGCGATGACGGCCGAATTGAGCGTTGTCGGCTCGGTGCCCGCGGAGAACGCTCGAAACCGTTCGTGAAACAGGCGTTTGACATAGGCCTCGGCCATCTGGGACCGGCTGGAATTGTGGGTGCAGACGAAGAGAACAATCGGGCGGTCGTCCGTCGCCGGGGAGGGTCCGCGTTTTTCCGTTTCGGACATGAAGAGATTCTAGCCGAGGCCCAAAGAACCGTCAAACGGGAATCCCGGACAGGACGGCGCGTTCGGACGGGGGTAGGAGGCATGTCAAACCTGGTGCGGAAGGTGGGACTCGAACCCACACAGTCTTGCGACCATAAGCTCCTGAGGCTTACGCGTCTGCCAATTCCGCCACTTCCGCACCCCGGAAGTCGTTCTGGGAGTTAGGGAGAATATTATAATCGACGATCTCCGACGAGTCAATTTGCGAACCTCCCCGGCACGCTCCGAAGGCGGACCGGCCGCCCTTCCCTTGACAAACGGGAGTTCAGCTCCTATTTTATTAAGAGTGGGTTTTTCCTTCCGGATTCCACAGCGATCTTCCCGACTCATAAAAATTTCCTGTCGTGATATCCGCCAGGAGGTCTCATGAAACTGGAGCATTTGAGCCAGGTTGAAGAGCTGGCTAAGTTTCGCAGTCCGAGGTTTCTGACGACATCCCTGTATCTCGACTGCGACAAGGGACGCCTTTCAAAAAAAGAAATCGCCTTGGCCCTGAAAAACCTCCTTAACCGGGGGCGAGAAAGAGCCGCCGCCCTGGATCTCTCGAAGGAGCAGAAAGAATCGCTGGCCTCCGACCTGGAGCTTATGGCCGACCGCGCCGCCGGCCGCCTGGCGGGCCTGAGCCATCCGGGCCTGGCCCTGTTCTCCTGTCGGGGAGAGAATTTCTGGAAGGAATTCGCACTGGGCGCCTCTCCCCGCAACCGCCTGGTCTTCGACCGCAACCCCTATGTCAAGCCGCTGTCGTTCGTATTGGACGAATCCCTCCGTGTCTGCGTCCTGCTCGTGGACCGCAGAGAGGCGCGATGGTTGGCGGTGCGCTCGGGGGAGGCCTGCGCCCTGGACAGCCTCAGCTCGGACGTTCCGAGCAAGATCAAACCGGGAGGCTTTCAAGGAACGGATTCCAAAAGGATCGAACGCCACGTGGAAGCCCATCTTCTCGACCACCTGAAAAAAGCGGCCCAGAGAACCTTTGACCTGTTCAAGGCCCATCCCTTCGACGTCCTCTTTCTGGGCTGCGCGGACGAGCTGCGGCCGGAAGTGGAGGGGTTGCTCCATCCTTACGTGAAAAACAAGCTGCGGGGGACGCTCAAGCTGAAGCCCGGCACCGGGCCGGACAAAGTGATCCACGCCGCAGCGGAAATGGAAAAACAGTTCAAGGCGGAAGAGGAAGGCAGGCTCCTCGACCTATTCATTTCGGAACTCGAGAAGGGCGGTTTGGCCGTCTCCGGGCTGCGGGACACGCTCCGCAGCCTCAACTCCGGCGAAGCGCTGACTCTGCTCGTCAGCCGCGGACTGTCGGCGCCCGGCTGTCTCTGCCCCCGCTGCGGGCTTCTCTGGCTGGAGGAGAAGGAATGTCCGGCCTGCCGCAAGCCCACGGTGACCGTCCTGGACATCCTGGACGAGGCCGTGGAGGCGGCCTTGGACAAGAAGACGGGCGTCCGGCACATCAACCCGCCCTCCCGGCTCGACCACTACGGCCAGATCGGCGCGCTTCTAAGATACAAAACGTAGAGCCGGCAGGAAGGGTTGAGCCGCCATGAGCGGCAACCTCAGTTCTTGGCCTTAACCTCCCGGAAGCGGACCTTGTTCACCAGGCTGTAGACGATGGGAACGATGAACAGAGTCAGGAGCGTCGTGGCCGTCAGCCCGCCGGCCACGGCCACGGCCAGGGGGGAGCGCAGCTCGGCCCCCGCCGAGGTGCTGAAGGCCATGGGCATCATGCCCAAAATGGTCGTCAGCGCCGTAATCAGGACGGGCCGCAGCCGGGTGACGCTGCCCTCGACGATGGCCTCCCGCGGATCCATTCCCTTCCTGCGGAGCTGATTGATGTAGTCGATCATGACGATGCCGTTGTTGACGGCGATCCCGGCCAGGATGACCACGCCGATGAGTATGGCCAGGCTGACCGGCTTCCCGCTGATGAGAAGGCCGGCGGCGATCCCGATGGCCGCCAGGGGGATGGTGAACATGATGACGAACGGGTGGGCGAACGATTCGAACTGGGAGGCCATGACCATGTAGACCAGGAGGGTGGCCAAGGCGAACGCCCCGGCGATGATGAGGAAGGCCTCCTGCATCTCTTTGAACTCGCCGCCGAACTCGAGGAAATATCCGGGCGGAAGCTCCCTCTGGACGCGTCCCAATCGTTTCTGGATATCGCGCACGACGCTGCCGAGATCCCGCCCGGCGATGTTGGCCGTCACCGAGATGCGCCGCATCTGGTTTTCGCGGGTGATCTGGATGGGGCCGGTCCCCCGGCGGATGTCGGCCACCTGAGTGAGGAGGACGGGCTGCCCCATGGGCGTCATGAGCGGCAGGGAACGGATATCGTCCATGGTCTCGCGGTCCTTGGCCTGGAACCGGACGCGGATGTCGATCTCCTCGCCCGACTGGCGGAGCCGCGTGGCCACCCGGCCCTTGGTCGCCGTCTGGACCGTGCCGGCGATCTGGCCGACGGACAGTCCGAGGCGGGACGCTCTCTCGCGGTCCACGAGAATCCGGTACTCGGGCTTGCCCTCGGCCAGGGAATGGGTGAGGTCGCGGAGGCCGTCCACATCCCGGATGGATTCGAAAATGCGGTCGGCGGATTTCTTGAGGACGGCCAGGTCGCGGCCGTAGAGTTTGATGTCCACGGGCGCCGTGCTGCCCGACATGAACTGGCTCATATCCATCGATTCGAAGACGACGTCCTTGAGGCGGGGGAGCTCTTTCCGGACGGCCTCTAAAAGCTCGTTGTCCGTCAGGCTGCGCTCTTCCTTGTTTTTCAGCCCCACCCAAAGCATGCCCTCGTGAGGCCCCTGGGGATTCATGGCGCTCGAGGAATCGCCGGGGTTGTCCTCGGCCTGGCTTCCGGCCTGGGCCATGACCATCGACACCTCCGGCCGTTTCCTCATGATGTTTTCGACCTGGGAGACAACCCGGTCGGTCTCCTCGAGAGACGTTCCCACCGGGAGCTTGACTTTCATGAGGATCATGTTGCGGTCCATGGAGGGCATGAACTCCGTTCCGGCCAGGAAGAAGATGACGGCCAGCGACAGGACGAAGAGGCCGAGAACCGCGGCCAGGACGCGGCCGCGACGGCGGAGAGCGGTCTCGAGCAGCCGGCGGTAGAAAGCTTTGGCCGCATCGAACTTAGGTTCGCTCCTCTTATGGGACAGGGCGTTCCGCCCCCTTTTTTTGAACAGCAGTGAGGCGAAGAGGGGGACGACGGTCAGAGCCACGAACAGCGAGGAGATGAGGGAGAAGGCCACGGCCAGCGACAGGCCTTGGGTCAGCTTGCCGGTGATTCCCCTGGCGAAAATCATGGGAAAGAAAACGGCGATCGTGGTCAGGGTCGAGGCGGTGATGGCCATGCCCACTTCCGAAGCGCCGACGATGGCTGCCTGGTCGGGGGGCGCCCCGCCCTCCAGGTGCCGGTACATGTTCTCGATGACCACGATGGCGTTGTCCACGAGCATGCCGATCCCCAGGGCCAGCCCTCCGAGGGTCAAGAGATTGAGAGTGTATCCGGCCAGGTTGAAGGCGATGAAGGTGGTGACGATCGAGAGGGGAATAGCCAGGGAGATGATGAAGGTCGGCCGCCAATTGCGGAGGAAGAGGAAGATGAGCCCGATGGCCAGCAGGCCGCCGAAGATGGCGTCCCGGACGGTGCGGCTCGTGACCCGCTCGATCATCTCCGCCTGGTCCATGACCTTGTTGAACACCACATCTTCAGGCAGCGTTTTCATGATCACCGCCAGCTCACGCGCGACCTGGCGGCCGGCGATGGCCGTGTTGGCGCCCGAGCGCTTGGTGACGATGAGGAACACGCCCTGCCGGCCCTGGATGCGGGCCGTGTAGCGAGATTCCTTGACCGTGTCCCGGACCCGGGCGACATCCCGGAGATGGATCGGGCGGCCCGCCGCCGAGACGCCGACGACGACCGAGCCGATATCCTCCAGGTCCCCGAACTCGCCCAGGGTTCTCACCAGAAAATCGCTGTGGCGTTCGACGATGTTGCCCGCGGGCTGGTTGACGTTTTCCATCCTGAGGGCCATAAGGATCGCGTCCAGGGACAGCTTCTGGGCCTCCAACGCGGTCTTGTCCACGTCCACGAGGATCTCGCGCGTTTCGGTGGCGAAGACCGCCGCAGCGGCCACGCCGTCGAGCCTTTCCAGGCGATGAGTGACTTCATCCTCGATGAGCTTTTTGAGTTCGAAAATGGGACGCTGGCCCATGATGCCGTAAAATACGACGGGCATCTGACCCAGATTGAATTTGACCACTAGGGGATCCGAGGCTTCCTCGGGCAGGAGCTGCTTGTAGATTCCGATCTGGTCGCGGATGTCCTGGGCGGCGAAGTCCAGGTTCGTGCCCCACTCGAATTCGACGCTGATGGACGATACGCCCTCCAGGCTCGAGGAGCCGACTTTCTTCACCCTGTTGACGGAGCTGATGACCTGCTCCAGGGGCTTGGTCAGCGTGTTCTCCACTTCCTCGGAAGAGGCGCCGGGATAGGTGGTCACGATGGATACGGTCGGGTACTCGATGTCGGGAAAGAAATCGAGGCCCAGCCGGGTGAAAGACAGCACGCCGATGACCACCAGGATCATGGCCATCATCGAGGCCGTGACGCGGCGTTTGACCGAGAATTCCGGGAGTTTCACAGCGTCACCTCGCCGGTGATATCGATCGGCATTCCGTCCTCGAGGCCGTAATTCCCCTCAACCACGACGACATCTCCGTCGGATACGCCCTCGACGACCTCCACCCAAACCCTGTTCTGAAGCCCGAGCGTGACCGCCGTCTTCACGGCCTTCCCTTCCCGGGCGAGGAAGACATAGGAATTGTCCAAGATCGCGTTCTGGGGAACGACAAAGGCCTGCTCGTGCATGGCGACCTCAAAGACGACTTCGCCGAAGGTCCCCGGTCGCAGGTCGCGGTCCGGATTGTCGGTCGTGACCTCGACCCCGAATTTTTTGGTCATGGGATTGGCGGCCAGGTTGACCACCGAAACCACGGCCGGGAAATCGCGGCCGGGAAAAGACGTCACCCGGACCAGGGCGTGCTGTCCCCGCCGCAGGCGCATGACTTCGTCCTGCGAAATCTCGACCGTGATCTTGACCCGGTTGAAATCGACCAAGGTCAAAACCCCTCCTCCCCCACCGGCCGCCGAGAACCCGCCCATCATGGGATTGATGACGTCTCCGACCTCGGCGTTCCGGGACGCGATGACGCCGTCGAAAGGCGCTTTCATGATCGACACGTCCAGCGCGTGTCGGGCCAGATTGAGCGCGGCCTGAGCCTGAGCGAACTGGGCGGCGGCCGCTTCGGCGGCGAGATCGACCTGTTCGAACTGCTGGTCGGACACGGCCTTCTCGGCCTTAAGGCGCTCCATGCGCTCTTTGTTCTTCATCGCGTCCTTAAGAGCGGCCTCGGCGACGAGGTATCCCGCCTCGGCCTGCTTGAGCTGGAGGCGGGTCGCCTGGGTGTCCAGCTCGGCCAGAACCTGCCCCTTCCTCACGGCCTCCCCTTCGCGAACATGGATGGCGGCGATTTTTCCGCCGACGTCGGGAGTGATCGTGATTTTCTGCCAAGCTTCGATCGTGCCCGTGGCGTAGACTTTCTCCGAAATTCTCTGGCGGGTGACTTTGAACACCTTGACGGGAGCGGCGCCCCCGGCCGCGTCATCGGCCGCGTCATTCTGCGCTTGGGGAGGTTTGCAGGAAACAATGAGGAACGCCGCCAGGACGGCGGCGAATGTCTGTGCCTTCCATCCGCGATTCATGTGTGTTCTCCTTGGTCTATCGGATCTCGTCCTCGGCACCCATGGCTCTCCGGAGCTGGGCCAGGGACATGACGTAATCGTAAAGGGCCTGGGAGCGGTTGGTTCTGGCCTGGGCCAGGGCGACCTGGACGGAGCTCACGTCCAGGCTCGTGGCCAGGCCCTCGGAGTAATTCAGCTCGGCGATCCGTACGCTCTCTTCCGCCTGCTCCACGTTCTTCTCCTGGGAACGGAGGGTTTCCCGGGCATGGTTGAGGTTGAGAATGGCCTGCCGGACTTCGAGTTTGACCATGTCGACCATCCCCCGATGGGTCTGCTCGAGCTCCCGGAGAAGGGCCTTCGACTGGCCGACTTGGGCCGCCGTGGAGAACCCGGTGAACAGGGGCAAGGAAACCACGAGATTGATGCTGTAATAATCCTGCCAGTTGTTCTTCTGAAAATTGAAAGCATCGGCCCAGTAGTTGAACGCTCCGGAAATGGCCACCGTGGGCAGGCCGGCCGCGCGGGACATCTTGACCATCTCCGCAGCCATCCGCTTCTGGTAGAGCATCTGGTTCAGCTCCGGCCGGTTGAGAAGCGCCTGAGCCGTGCAGCTTTCCAGGTCGGGTTCAAGGGGGGAGTATTCCATGGCCCCCGTGAATTCGACGGGCCGCTCGAGGTCGAGGCCCAAGAGCGTTTTCAGCCCCGCCTCGGACTGAATGATGCCGTTTCGGGCCCTCAGGAGCGCGGGCATGAGATTCGTCACCTGGACTTCGGCCCGCAGCAGGTCGAACTTGGAGGCCATCCCCACTTCATAGAGGTTCTTGACGTTTTGAAAATGTTTCTCCGCCAAGATCAGCGCCTCTTCGGACACCGCGGCGAATTCCTTGGCCAGAAGGAAGCCGTAGAAAGAGCCCGTGACGTTGTAAATCGTATCCTGGCGGGACTGCCTGACGGTTTCCCTCGTGGCCTTCAAGTTGTCCTGGGCCTGTTTGAACGCCGAGACAAGACGGCCGCCGGTGAAGAGGGGGACGCTCAAGGACATGGAGAATTGGTAGTCCTTGGTGAAGTCCAGGGCCACCCGCTGGGGCGGCTGGCCGGGGATGAACGACGGAAATTCCAGGGAGAACAATTTTTCATCCATGGTGTAAAGACCGGAGGCGGTCAACTGGGGGAAAAATCCCGAGGCGGCCTGGCGAAGCTGGGACTGGGCGCCTTCGATCTTCTCAAGCGAGGCGAGGTGCATGGGATTTTTCTCCAGGGCCAAGCGCAGGCAATCCTCCAGGGTCAGCGACAGGCGCTCCGGCTCTTGGGCCGGGGCTGCGACCGTCAGGGCCAGCGCCATGAGGGCGATTCCTGCAAAGCGCCTTTTTTGGGTCATCTCGTTTCTCCTTTGCGGCTCCCGCTCCGGGGGGCGAGCCCGTGCATGAAAAATTCGTGGATGAAGTCCGCGGCCTCTTCGATTCCGGTTTCGACCGGCACCCACGGCAGGTGATGGCAGAAGCCGTTGATCGCGGCGCTCAGGAGCTTGACCGTCAGGGCCCGATCGGTCTCCCGGAACACGCCGTTCCTGACACCCTGGGACAGGAAATCTTCGACAATGGCGTTCAGCTCCTGGAGGCGGGATTTCATCAGCCTGACGAATTTTCGTTCCTCGGCCGAAATCCGCCTTTCGTCTGCCAGGATGACTCCCATCCTCTTCATGAACGCCTCGTCGAGCAGCAGGGCCTGGGATAGGTTTCGGCTATCCTCGTGCGACTCCAGGACGGCCCGGATGAGCTGTTTGAACTGCTCGGTGTGGCCGCTGTCCGTTTTCCGGATTCCGGACAGCTTCTCCCTGATCCGGTCGAAATAATTGATGAAGATGGAGCCCACCACCTCGGTCTTGCTGCGGAAATACTTGTACAATGTGGCCTTGGAAAACTGCGCTTCCCGCGCCAGGCCGTCCATGGTCAGGCGGCCGAACCCGCTCTTGAGGATGAGGCGCTCCGCGGCCTGAATGATGCTCCTGCGCATTTCGGCCTGCAGAAGCCGCCGGCGTTCCGAACGGGGGTCGCGGCCGTTCCCCGACGAGCCGCCGGGCCGAGAGGCAGGGACCACGCCCCAGGATTTGATGCGGCTTTCCGGCGGCGATTTTCTCATTATTCTCGTCTCTTGGAAGACCTGGATTACCCTATACGTAAACCAATGAGTTTAGTTCATGAACTCATAAGTCTGATACCCTAGCACGCCCACCCCCCGCTTGTCAAGCGCCGGACGGACCGCTAGAATGATGGCGGATTCGAGATGAGCCTGAAAGCGCGCCACACGGCCGTCGGGGCGACGGCGATCGCTTCGCTCGCTGCCTTGTCCCTCCTTCTTTCCGCGCCCGGGAATTCCGTTGCGCGCGCCTGGGACCTGAGCCTGACGCTCCAAGCCGAGGGATCCTACCGCGTCACGGTCCAGGGCGCGGCCTATGACGGCGAGTACGCGTTCACTTTGGACTGGCAGGGAACGATGGAGGAGGACGATGACGATTACCGCCTCTTCCAGAGAGACATCAGGCTCCTCGACTGGCGGGCGCGCGAGACGGCCGTCGTCTCCGGCGGCCGGACTTCGAGAACGACGGCCGACTTCCCGACGGCTCCGTCCTTTCGCCATCTCTATGTCCTGAAAGAGAAAGGCTTCTTCAATATCGATTTCGCCTTGTCCGGTCTTCCGGTTCCGGTTCACGACGGCCGGGTAAAGGTCCGGCTCGACCTGCCGCGGACGGCCCAGAGCGCCGCTCCCAAATCCAAGAACGTCTACGACGCTCACGTCCTCCGCGGATCGAACGTCATCAGCCTCCCGGCGGCATTGATATCCGATCACCCCTTGGAGCGCACATTCGTCTGGATCTGGGAGCACAAACAGAAACCCCTGCCCGGCGGGCGGGCCGGGCGCCTGTCCAACAGCCACACGGCCGGTGTCTCCGTCCGTATCCGGCCCATGCGGACGGACCGTTCCTAGCCCGGGTTGCAGCGTCGCTCTTGGCGCGGCGGCTCCGGGCGAAAAGTCCACTCCTTGCCGGAGAGAGAAACTTCCTTTCTTCCAGACGTTTTCGCCGCCGCCGGATCCGGACCCTCAGGCGCGGGGATGATATTTGTCGTAGACGCGCCGGAGACGCTCGCGGCTGACGTGCGTGTAAATCTGAGTGGTGGTGATCTGGCTGTGGCCGAGCATGAGCTGCACCGAGCGCAGGTCGGCGCCTCTCTCCAGAAGATGAGTGGCGAAGGAATGGCGCAGGACGTGGGGGCTGATTTTGTCCCTGAGGCCGGCCCCGGCGGCGCGGTTTTTGAGCATTTTCCAGAATCCCTGGCGGGTGAACGGTCCGCCGCGCACGGTCAGAAACAAGAATGGGGAAGGTCTTTTCGCCCGGCGCGGACGGACGTCGCGCAAGTATCTCTCGACCGCCCTGCCCGCCGCTCCGCCCAAGGGCACGATCCTCTCCCGCCCTCCCTTGCCGCGGCAAAAGAGGAATCCTTCCTTCAGGTTCAGGTCGTCGACCTTCAGCCCGACGAGCTCCGAGGCCCTCAGGCCGGCGGCGTAGGCCACCTCCAGCATGGCCCGGTCGCGGATGTCCTGATCGGAATCCCCGCCCGCCTGTTCCAGGAGCCGCCCGATCTCGTCCGCCGTCAGGTATTTCGGCAAGGCCAGCCAGCCGCGGGGAGAGGTCAGGTTGGTCGAAGGATCTTTGTCCCGCCGCCTGTCGAGGGCGAGAAATTTGTGAAAGGCGCGCAGGGCGGAAATCAGGCGGGCCAGGGAGCGCGCCGACAGGCCGGCGCGGCTCTGCCGGCGGATGAACGACACCAGGTCGTCTTCATCGGCTTGGATGACGGTCTTTTTGACCTCCTTCAAATACAGGAGGTATTTCTCCAGGTCACGACGGTAGGAAAGACACGTGTTCCGGGACAGGCCCTTTTCCGCAGACAGAAAATCGAGGAAGGGCCCCAGGGAGTCCGGGGGGGATGAAGGAGACTTCATGTGATGAAGGGGTTGTCGTTCCTTTCCCGTCCGACGGTCGTGCGGGGCCCATGGCCCGGCAGGACGTCCAGATCGTCGGGCAGAGTCAGGATTTTGGACCTGATGGATTCTGCGAGCTGGCGGGCCGACCCTCCGGGAAGATCGGTGCGTCCCACGCCCTCGCAAAAAAGCGTGTCTCCGGAGAGGAGAAAACCCCCCCCCAGGAAACAGACGCTTCCCGGAGTGTGGCCCGGGGTATGGAGAACGCGCAGGGCGGAGCGGCCGATGGGGATGTCCTGCCCCTCCTCCAGGAAACGGTCGGCGGGCGGCGAATCTTTGGCGTTCAGCCAGAAGCGCAGTTCGTTGTTCTGGACCGACTCGAGCAGGGACTTGTCCGCGGCGTGGATACAGAGGGGAACGGCGTAATGGTCCTTCACGTCGCGGTTCGCGCCGATGTGATCCAGGTGGCCGTGGGTGTTGAGGAGGATGACCGGCTTGATGCCGAGTTCGGTGACTTCCAGAAAGATCCGGTCCGGCTCGGCGCCGGGGTCGACGACGGCGCACTCCTTCGTTTCCTCGCAGTAGACGAGGTAGCAATTCGTCTCGAGCGGACCGACGACCACTGTTTGAAATCTCACGACCGGCCTTTCACTTATCATAAGACCGGTTTTTTCTCCGCGTCAAGACCGCAAGATGCCTTTCACTCAGGTCCTCACCCTGGCGCAAATGCGTTTTGGAGTGCGGCGTCATGACGCCGCTTTCCCCGGACGCGTCATGGTGCCCCCCCTCCCGAATCGCCCATTGGAGGGCGCCGATTCGCGAGATGGCTTTGTCCCCGGCTTTTAGTCTATAATCGGCGGGATGAGCGGAACACCCTGGCAGCTCGAGCTCGTCAAGCGTTCGCTGAAGAAAAAAGAGAAGATCGCCCACCTGCGGCGGCTTGTGCGGCCGACCGCCGGCGCCCGATGCCTGGACCTGGGCTGCGCCCAGGGAATCCTGAGCCATTTCCTCCGGCTCGGAGGCGGCCGCTGGACTCACGCCGACCAGGACTTGACCAACCTGAAAACGACGCGAGCCATCGCGGGCAACGCCCTCGTTCGCGTCGAAGCCGGACGCCTGCCTTTCCGCGACGGCGCCTTCGACCTTCTGGCCGCGCCCGATTACCTGGAGCACGTCGAGGACGACGGGGCCCTCATCCGCGAGATCGCCCGCGTGCTCAAACCCGGCGGACGGCTGGTGACCTTCGTGCCCCACACCGGCCGCTTTTTCCTCCTTCACAAATTGAGGCCGGCTCTGGGCCTGAGCCTGGATTTCTACGGTCACAAGAGGGAGGGCTACGGCTTCAAGGAACTCTCGGCCAAGCTCTCGGCGGCGGGTCTCGAGACGGCCGGCCGTTTGACCTACTCCAAATTTTTTTCCGAGTTCCTGGAGCTGCTGCTGAACGCGCTGTATGTGCGCTTCCTGGCTCCACCGGCCGATGAATCTCTTCGGGACGGCCGCATCCGTCCGACCACGGCCGGCGAATTCGCCGCGAGCCGCGGGTCCTTCCGCCTGTACAGTCTCGTCTATCCCCTGGTTTGGGTTTTTTCGCGGCTTGACACGCTCCTCTTTTTTCAACGGGGCTACAGCCTGGCCGTCTGGGCGACGAAGCCGCGGAGCTCGCCGGGATAGAAAGATGGACACGCGCAAGTCGATCGGCCTCGTTCTCGGCCCCCTGCTTTTTATCGCGGTTCTGGCCTCGCCGCTCCTGGGCGGCCATCCCGCCGCCCGAAAGGTCCTGGCCGTCTTTTTCCTGGCCGCGGCGTGGTGGGTCACGGAGGCCCTGCCCATTCCCATCACCGCCCTGCTCATCCCCGTGCTCTTCACCGCTTTGGGCGTCGCCGGCGCGGAGGAGTCCTTCGCCCCCCTGGCCAATCCCATCATTTTCCTCTTCCTGGGCAGTTTCATCCTCGCCCGGGCCATGAGCCTTCACGGCCTCGACAGGCGGCTGGCCTTGAGTCTGATTTCCCGGAAACGCGTCGGAGCGAGTCCCTCCCGGATGCTGCTCGCGTTCGGCGTCGTGTCCGCTGGTCTGTCCCTGTGGCTGAGCAACACGGCCACCACGGCCATGATGTTTCCCATCGCCCTGGGAGTCCTGTCCGCCCTGCCGCCCGAAAAAAACGGCGGAAGGCGCCGCTCCTTTTTTGTCTCCCTGCTGCTCATGACCGCCTACGGCGCGTCCGTGGGCGGGATCGGCACTCCGGTGGGAAGCCCCCCCAATCTCATCACCCTCGCCATGCTGGACAAGCTGGCGGGCGTGCGCATCTCTTTTTTCCACTGGATGGTCATCAGCGCCCTGGTGGCCCTGCCGATGATGGCTGTCCTGTATTTCACCCTGAAGATCCGGGCGGGAAAACAAGAGCTTCCTGCCCCTCCGGCCTCCCGGGTCGCCGTGTCCAAAAAGCTCGGCCCGCTCTCCCGGGCCGAGAAAAACGTCCTCATCGCCTTCAGCCTGACGGTGATGCTGTGGGTTCTCCCCGGTTTTCTCTCGCTCGCCTTCGGGCCCGATTGCCGGGCGTCCCTTTGGCTTCAGAAGACCCTGCCCGAATCCTCGGCCGCGCTCCTGGGTGCCGGACTCCTCTTCCTGCTGCCCGTCAACCTCAAAAAAGGCCGGATGACCATCTCTCTGGGCGAAGCCCTGCAGGTCGACTGGGGGACCCTCCTTCTTTTCGGCGGGGGGCTGTCCCTGGGAACACAAATGTTCAACAGCGGGCTGGCCGAGTCCATCGGGGCCTCGTTCCTGAGAATCGGAGGCCGCTCGGTCAGCGGGCCCCTTGTGACGCTCCTGGCGGTCGCGTTCAGCGTTTTCCTGACCGAAGTCGTGTCGAACACGGCCGCGGCCAACATGGTCATCCCGGTCGTCATCGCCGTTTGCCGGGCTTCGGGGCTCGATCCCGCGGCGCCCGTCATCGGAGCCGGCCTCGGTTGCAGCTTCGCCTTCATGATGCCCGTGGCCACGCCGCCCAACGCCATCATCTACGGCTCGGGCCGCGTCCCTTTGACGAGCATGGTCCGCGCCGGCTTGGGGCTGAACGTCTTCGGCATTGCGATCATCTGGACCGGCGTCTGCGTCCTGGCGCCGCTTCTGGGATTGCTCTAGTCCTGATCGGCGGCCGTGATATAATGATTTCGTGGACGCCTTCCTGACCCGGCCCGCGCTTCAAACGATCGAGGCCGCCGTCCGAAACAGCCGCCGGGCCGTCTCGGGATTGCTGCTCGGCCACAAACGCGGAGGACGGGTTATCGTCGAAAGAGCGGTCCCTTCCGGATCCCGCGATTTTCCCGGCCGGGAAGCCTACGCCCGGCTGGTTTCGATTTTGGAGGGCGAAGTCGTCGGCTTTTTCTCGTCTTCTCCCTCGTCCGATCGGCGAAAAAAGACGCCGCCCCCCTTCAGCGTGGGCAAAATATTTCTTTCGGTCAAAGACGGAAAGAGGGGATGCCTTTTCCGCGCCCTGGCCATCGATTACACCTACCGCTTCGTCTGGCATCCCCTGCGGATCGCTTCCCCGGGAGGCGGGCGCCGTGTCTGAGGAATTGACCGCCGCCCAACAACGCGAGCTCCTGGGCCTGGCCCGGGCCGCCGTGCGGCGTCGGATCGAAAAAAACGACCTGCCGGAGCCAGCGGCCCGGAACCCAAAGCTCAAGGCCAAGAGGGGGGTGTTCGTCACCCTGAAGGTCGACGGACGTCTGCGCGGCTGCATCGGGCATCCGCTTCCGGCCATGCCGCTTGATCAGGCCGTCGTCGAGGTGGCCGAAGCGGCCGCGGCCGAGGATTTCCGTTTCGAACCCCTGCGGCCCGACGAACTCGACCGGCTCCGCATCGAGATTTCCGTCCTCAGTCCGCCCCGCCGGGTCAAGGATCCACGATCGGTCGAAGTCGGCCGCCACGGCATCATCGTCTCCAAAGGCTCATACAAAGGCCTGCTCCTGCCCCAGGTTCCCGTCGAGTACGACTGGGACCGGGAAACGTTCCTCAATCACGGCTGCCTCAAGGCCGGCCTGGATGAGGACGAATGGAAGAGAGACGCGAGCGTCGAGATCTTCACCGCTCAGGTGTTCTCCGAGGAGGAGGAGCCCGGGAGGCGGCTGATTTGATTTCCCCGGCTCCATTTGCTATATATATCATATGATTTCTAGGGATTGGAAAATCCGGCGCTTACCCCTTTCCTTTGGAAAAAGGCTTGTCCTTTGAACGCTTCACTCATCCGGCGAGAGACGACGAACGGCGAACGAGGAGGTTGAACATGAATCATCCTGACGGCCATGTGGGACGGAGACAGTTTCTTAAAAAAGGATTGGCCGGAGCCGCGGGATTCGGGGTCCTGACGTTGTCGGGCCAAGCGTCCGTCGCCAAGGAGGCACTTCCGACCGGGGAGAACAAAAGCCCCTTCCCCACCCGCGTCCTGGGACGGACGGGCATCCGCCTGCCCATCGTTTCCATGGGGGTCATGAATTCCGACAACGAGAACCTGGTCCGGGCCTCCTTGGACTCGGGCCTCATTCACCTGGACACGGCCCACGGCTACCAGCGGGGCCGGAACGAAGAAATGATCGGCCGGGTGCTCAAAGGCCGGCCGCGAGATTCGTTCGTCATCGCCACCAAGGTTCCCGGCGAGCCCCGCGACCGCCGGACAGGCCTGTTTTCGGCCGAGACCAAGGCCGAGCCCTTTCTCCAGAAATGCGACCTCAGCCTCCAGCGGCTGGGCTTGGATCACGTGGACATCCTCTACCTGCACAACGTCCAGTACCGAGATTCGGTGCTCTTCGAGCCGCTGCTCAAAGCCCTGGAGACAATCAAAAAAAGCGGCAAAGCCCGCTTCGTGGGCGTCAGCACTCATTCTAACATGCCCGAAGTGCTCAACGTCGCGGCCGAGAGCGGATTCTACGACGTCGTCCTGACGAGCTACAATTTCCGCGATCAGAACCTGGAAGCCCTGGAGGCGTCCATCGCCCGGGCGGCCGCTGCCGGCCTGGGCGTCGTGGCCATGAAAACCCAGGCGGGCGTGTATTGGGACAGGGAAAAAACCGAACCGATCGACATGAAGGCCGCCCTGAGATGGGCGCTCCGCAATCCCCATATCGCCACGGCCATTCCGGGCATGACCGCCTTCGACCAGCTCGAGCTCAACCTCGAAGTGCTGAACAATCCGGCCATGACGCCCCGGGACTGGGAGGCCCTTCACCTGGAAAAGAAGACCGGCGGACTGTACTGCCAACAATGCCGGACCTGCCTGCCCCAGTGCCCGGCCGGCCTTCCTTTGCCCTCGATCATGAGGAGCTACATGTACGCTTACGGCTACGGAAATCTGGGAGCGGCCCACGACCTTCTGTCCTCACTCGAGCTGCCCGACGCTCCGTGCGCCGATTGCGGGGAATGCCGAGTGATCTGTCCCCAGCGTTTCGACGTCAAGAACCGCGTGACCGATATCGTCCGCCTCGGCCGGACGCCCAGGGAATTCTTCGCCTGAGACGCGGGAGGGAGAGAAATGAAGCGCTTTGCCGTCCCGCTCCTGGCCGTCTCTCTGGCCTTCCTGTCGGCTTCGTTCCGCCCGCCGGATCCCCTTCCGGCCGGCGAAAAGATCTCCCCGCGGCTGGCGGCGAAGATATCCGCCCTCCCGACGGGGGAAACCCTGCCGGTCTGGGTTTTCTTTTCCGACAAGGGCTTCGACTCTCCCTCTCTTGCCGCGACCGCTCTCCGAGAGCGCCAACAGACCCTGAGACCCCGTTGTCTCGGACGCCGGGCGAAGGTCCGGGCCGCCGAAAACATCGTCGACGTCGAAGACGTGGCCGTCTTCGCCCCCTATTCCGAGCGCGTCGCGTCCCTCGTTCCCAGAGTGCGGACCGTCTCCCGGTGGCTCAACGCGTTGAGCGTCGAGGCCGGACCCGGGGAAGTCGAGATGCTGTCCGGCCTGCCGTTTGTCACGCGTCTCGAACCCGTGGCCGCATTCCGCCGCTCCCCTGATTCTCCTCGCCTCATCCAGGAATCTCCCTCCCTGACTCTGCCCCAAGCTCTCCTCGACTACTTTTACGGACCGGCCGAAACCCAACTCCGTCAGATCAATGTCCCGGCCCTTCATCTTCAAGGCTTAACCGGCTTGGGAGTCACCGTCTGCCTCCTCGATACCGGCTTCCGGACATCCCATCCCGCATTCGTCTTCTCCCGCGTCGTGGCCCAGTGGGACTTCGTCAACGGCGACGGCGACGTAGCCCAGGACCTCGACGACCCCCTTGATTATTCGGACTCCCACGGCACGGGAACCTGGTCGGCTCTGGGCGGATTCAAGCCCGGATCGATCCTCGGGCCGGCTTTCGCGGCGGACTTCATCCTGGGCAAAACCGAGACCGATCGTTTCGAACAACCCGTCGAGGAGGACTATTGGGTGGCCGGCATCGAATGGGCGGAAGCGCTGGGGGCGGACGTCGTCTCCTCATCCCTGGGATATGTGGACTGGTACACTTATGCGGATATGGACGGCCGAACGACCGTCACCACCCTGGCCGCCAATCGCGCCACCGAGATGGGGGTGGTCGTGGTCAACGCCGCGGGCAATGAGAGGAACAACTCCTGGGGGCACATCATCGCTCCCTCGGACGGCTTCAAGGTCATCGCCGTCGGTGCGGTGGACTCGGAGGGCCAGCTCGCCTCTTTCAGCTCGCCCGGCCCGTCCTTCGACGGACGGATCAAGCCGGAAGTCTGCGCCATGGGGGTGAATGTCTGGCTGGCCCGCTCCGACGGGGGGCAGGTGTCCTTTGGCCGGGGATCGGGGACGTCGTTCGCTACACCTCTGGCGGCCGGAGTGGCGGCCCTTCTGCTTGAAGCCCATCCCGACTGGACGCCGGACGACGTGCGCCTGGCGCTGACATCGACCGCCAGCCGGAGTTCCGATCCCGACAACGACTACGGCTGGGGCATCATCGACGCCCTGGCGGCGGTGAACTTCGAGAACCTGGCCCGGGCGGGCGAGCAGGGCTCGCCGGCGGGCCGATAGTCACTTCAGCTTTTTCTGGACCTCGGACAGTTCCTTCTGCGCTTCCTTCTTATAGAGGTGGCATTTGGAGGTGATGATCGGGGCATCGAGACAGGCCTGAAATTCCATGGCCGCTTCCTTGTGCTTATCCTGAGCCAGAAGGGCCCGTCCGAGCTCGAGGTGGTGGTTGCCGTATCCGGGCTTGATCTCGACGGCCCGGCGAAGTGATTTTTCTGATTCCTCGAAGCTCCCCTTGGGGATTCCTCCGTAGAACAACCCGCCCAACAGGCGTTTCATCCCGCCGATTTCGGCCATGCGGCGGTGCCAGCGGCCCAAGGCGTGATGGGCCAGGTCGTTTTCAGGATCGAGGGCGATGGATTTGTCGATATATCCCCGGACTTCCTTGGACATCTTGACCTGATCCTTCTTGCCCATGAGAAGCAGTTTCTTGCCCATGGCGGCTGAGAGCTGGAAGAAACCCCAGGTGTCCTTGGCATTGACCTTGACCGCCCGGCGGGCATAGTCCTCGCCGTTCTGATAGTAGGACATCTGCTGTTCCTTGAGGTCCTTGAGCGCGGGCTCAAGCTGATCTCCGAGATCGACATAGGCCCGCGCCGTCTTCCACAGGGCGGCGTAGTGATTCGGGTCGACTTTGAGCGCCTCGAGGTATTGCTCGAGCGCTTTCTGGTCGTCGAACTGGGCATAAAACTCGTCGCCCTTTAGAATGAACTCCTGGGCCGTCTGGGAAAACGCCGGCGTGATGAACGCCAGCATCCAGGCCGCGGCAATGGCAAACGGGACGATTTTCTTGATCATTATCTCCTCCCTTATTACGTGCTCATTTTTTACAGTTTTCCGGCGGCAAAGTCAAGCGGTTGATGGCTCTTTGACGATTCGAGTGGTAGCCATGGGAGCAAGACAGCGAGGGGGAAGACAGAGAGGAGCAAATTAGAGGAATTTCCTTTTCGACCTGGGCGTTTCACGGCCGTGTCATCGCTTCGGTCGTTCCATCCAACCATTGTGAGGGAGCATTGAAGAGAGTCTGGGAGGCGTCAAGGACGGTGAGGGCGGGCGCGGGTCAGCACAAGGACATCAGAGGCGGTCGAGGCGACGAAATTGATACGGACCGACGCTCGCTCATAACAGACCAGGCATGAAATTCGGCCTGGAAGTCGGCATCCATTAGGAGCTCCTGGAAGGCGGCCTGAGACGCCCGAGGCCTCTCGGCGACGAATGTCAGCTTCAGGTGGTCGATGATACGGTCCAAGACGGCGGCTCCGTGAGAAATGAGACGACGCGCATCGCCCCTCCGCAACGGGGGCGCCGCAGCTCCTCCTCAACGATACGGAGCGCCGAGGGAACAAGGCGCGCCTTCCGCAAGAGAACATGACCAGCCGGAAGAAGCCTTATTCCCGCTCGAAGCGGCTCTCGTGCTCAGTCAGAAAGCGCTTGAAATGATGAAACATCACCCGGTAGAGGACGGTCCGCTCCGGATGCCGCGAACGACACACTCCCGCCGTGGCGGGATTGTAGTTTCCGGAAACGGGCCGGCTTTACGGACGAGGGCTATCCTTTTCGCTCCAAGGCCGAGGCATAAGCAAAGCCATAGAAATAGTCCCGCCAGATCTTGTCAGTCGAGCGAAACTCGTTGCTCCCGAGAAAATAATCCAGGAGAGCTTCACGCAAACGGGTCAGCTCTTTAAGCCGGCATCGATGCCGGGGATCGGCGATCGTCAAGTTCATGAGCTCCAGAGCGCGGAGAAAGGCCAGCCGGCTGTATTCGTCATTGTGCTTATCACGCCAATTGAGAGCCCGTTCGACTTCGCTCCCGACGTTGGCCAGCTGGGCGACAAGAGAAAGAGTGTGCCATCGGCCAGCCGCCAACGACTCATGCTGAGCAGCCGTCATTTCAGCAACTCGACAACGACCTGGACAATTTTTTCTCGGGTCGCCTGGTCATCGACGCCGCGGGTGCGGTTTCCCTGCGAGGGACGGATGTTGATGACGGAATCGAATTCGATCCGCTCCGGCCCCTCCAGCTCCGGATAGATGTTGATCCCCCACAGGTTCTCCTGGCGGGAGCCGTTCTCCAGAAGGAGCGCTTCCTCGTCGGCATGGAGTTCTCCGTCGAGGGCCATAATCTTCCGGTCCACATCCACGACGGCTTTGACCATATTTCCAAAGCGTCCTTCGGCCATGACCTTGAGCTCAGCCGGGGAGATCGATGAGTCGATGATCTTCACCGGCCAAATATATCACAGATGACGCGTGTCGCAGAAGCCCAAGAGATCAGCTGGCCATCTTAGCATGCGTCGATTGAATTGCGGCGGAACTATAGGAATATCCTTTTCGTCCGAGGCGCTTCAGGGCCGGGTTATCGCTGCGGTCGTCCCATCCAACCAATGTGAGGGAGTATTGAAGAAAAGAAAGTCTGGGAGGCGTCAAGGACGGTGAGGGCGGGCGCGGGTCAGCACAAGGAAACCATCGGCTGCCTAGCATTCACCTTAACGGGCCCGCGAGGGTCGCGTTCCAAATCAGGTTTAGGATCCGAGATCGAATGCTACGGTGCGCTTCCAGGCGCGAATAGAAGGGTGGTTCATAAAACCGAGGCGGCTGTGAAGAATATCAAGAAAACCAAAACCGCGGTTTGCGTTTCGCCGTCCTAGTAGGTGCATCATAGAAGGTGAATAGGTATTGTGTCCCCCTATTGCCCAGTGGACCGGCGGTCACGGCATTCGAGGTATCCGCGGCGGGTGCCCTCTATGCCCCCGACCAGTTCATCGGACCAATCCCGTCCCTCATTCGCCCTTCTCTTCAGCAAGTTCATGTTCCGCCCTAGCCGGCGTTTCATTTCTTCGGAAAGATGGCCTTCCCGGCATCGTTCCTGGACCCAATCGCGCATACGGTTGATCTCGCTTAGAATATAGTCCAAGATCGCGGCCGTGCCCTGAACCGCCTCCAACTGGTTCGCAGCTCCCCTGACCAGGCAGGAGCAGTCGCCGATGCCCACTCCCAAGATATCGCTGGCGAGCGGAAAGGGCCACGTCATGGTGCCGATTTCATCACCGAAAGTGGGAACGGTTTCAGATTCCTCAAACATAGCCTGGGAGCTTTCCATGGTGCGAAGAGAGGAGATTGCGGACTGGCCATCGAGATCACCTTCTGGGGCAAGAATCCCGTTCCCTTATAGGTCCTCTTTCACAAGGTTGAGCTTATGGTCGAAGAATTTCGCCCTCAAAGTGAAGGGTCTGAAGGACTTGTCCAAAACCAGCTTACTGGATTTTGTCTTGAAGGACGTGACCTGAATATTTATAATCCCGCTGGGATGAAAAGAAATCCGGCCGGAGGTGAATCCCAGCTTGGACAACCTTGACTTGATGTCATCCCTCATCCGGATCTTCCATGTCTCAGGCGTGTCACAGCCGTCTATCAGGCGGGAAAGGACAGAGGCGATCCGGTTGATCCGGGCGGCGGTTTCCCGCCCCTGTGTCCTGACGCTCCTCGCCCGGTTAAGATAGCCATCGATCCTTTACAGACCGAGATCTCTGGAAACCTTTGTCTTCTGTTCCCAGGGCGAAGAAGCGGGGAGAGGACACATCCCGCTTAGAAGAAAGATGAGTACGGCGGCAATTTTTTTGCTTGAGGCCCTCACGGCTGTCCCTTCCCCTTGTGACTCCTCTTTACCCCAATCTTCACACAACTTTATTGGGCATAAAGATCAGGAAGCCGAACGGCTTCCTCAAAAATCCTGCCACACTCCCCCCCGTTGCGCCGCATTGATCGTTATGGAGCCGCGATTGATTCATTCCCGCCCGCGGAGACAGAAAGATACGACGACCGTTTGCAATCGCCCGCGCGGTGTGTTAATGAATATTCAAGCAAAGGAGAAGACCAATGGAATGCAAAGTCCAAAATAGCGGTCCGGCCGGCGCCGTATACGGCCTGGGATTCATCGGCGCGGCGATCTATTATATCGGTCACGCCGTATCATTTTGGAACGGAGTCCTCGGCTTCCTGAAAGCGCTCGTCTGGCCGGTTTTTCTTGTCTATGACGCCCTGAAATTCCTGTCTCAATAACGCACCGCCGCGCCGGAGTTTAATCCGTCCCGACGTCGGCGACGGCGTCCAGGTCATTCAAGGCCTTCTCGACGGCTCTCCGCGTCTTTTCCAGCTTTTCCCCCGACAGTTCCGCTTCCACGGTGAGCGGCCGGCCGAAAACGGCCGAAACCCGGCTGAAAGGCGGGAACATGAGGAACCGGTCCCAACTGCGGAGAGTTTTCGCCCGGGAAGCCGAAAAGGTGAAGGGCACGATGAACGCCCCCGTCTGCTGAGCCAGTTTCAGGCACCCCTCCTTCAGGACGCGATTCGGCCCGCGCGGCCCGTCGGGAACGATGATGACCTCGCCTCCGGCGCGAAGCTCGCGGATCATGGCCCCCCAGGCCTTGACGACCGAGTGCGAACTCGAGCCGCGCAGGACCCTGTAGCCCCAGCGGCTCATGATGCGGGCCGGGATTTCTCCGTCTCGGCTGGGGCTGACGAGAGGCATGACGCCCCGCTTGCGGAAGAAATAGGGCACGATGAAAATGCGGCTGTGCCACATGATGAGGATGACCGATTTGCCGGCCCGGCGCAGGGCGCGGTATTCCTCCTCCCCCGAGACCGTCCAGCGGCAGAGCTTGAACCACGTCCAAAAGAGGGGCTTGCCCAGGACGTCGATGACCGCCCCCCGGAGACGTTCAGAGAAAGCCATGGCGCCCCATGATAGCTCAAAAATCGTTCGTCAGTAAACGCGGCATCTTGGAGGCCGGCGTTGCGGATTGCGGCGCTTCAGGATTTCGATGACCGCCCCGAGAAAAAAACCGGCCAGCCCCAATCCCAAACCCCAAGGCACGGAATGCGGCCAGGGGGGAAGACGGAGGGAGAGGAACCCGGAAGCGGCGCCGAAACCGGCGAGCGAAAATCCGCCCCCCAGGGCGAGACTCAACAGGCCGGCCAGGGGCAACTTTCTTCTCACGAACAGCATGGCCAGGCCCGGAACGAAAAGCCCTTCGGTCATGATTTCCGATGCCAGACCGAGCATTTCAAGGATGCTCTGGAAGCGCGTGGCGACGAGGAACGCCAGCCCGCCGAGGACGAGCGTCGCCGCCCGGCCGAGGACGACCTCGCGGCGTCCTGATGCATTCCTGAAGAATCCCCTCAGGACATCGCGGGTCAGGAGAAACGCCCCGGCGTTGACGGCCGTGTCCAAGGTCGAAAGAATGGCCGCGTTGACGGCGACAAAAAGAAGCCCGGCCAAGATCCCCGGCAGACGCTCTCCGATGGCCTCCGCGAGAAGGGGATGAACGGGCCGCGCCCCTCCATAGAGCGGAAGAAACATCAGGCCCGTGGCGACAATCAGGGCGTAGACGAAGAGAAACGTCGCCGAAGAAGCCAGCAGTCCCCGGCGGGCGGTCCGCGCCGAGCGCGCCGCCTGGATGCGCTGCCAGATGATGGGCGAGATAAGCCAGGCCGGCACGAAGGACAGAACGACGAGCGCGCTTTCCCGCCAGCCGAAAAACACGTTCAGCAGTCCCTCTTTCCCCGGGCGGGAAGCCGACTCCAAGACGGCGGCCGGAGAGGAAGTCCCCCATACCCAGAAAAACAGGACGATGAGCCCCGAAAGAAGGAGGATGAAATGCAACCGGTCCGTGAAAGCGACGATGAAAAATCCGCCCAGGGTGATGTACAACAGGACGACGACGGCGCCCGCGGCCAGGCAGAAGAGATAGGACCGGCCCACAAAGAGTTCGAGAAAAGAGCCGACGGCCACCAGTTGGGAGGCGGCGAGAAGAACCATGTACCAGACGATGAGGAGGGCGGCCAGATGCCGGAAGGCGCGCCCGTAGCGAACCTCGGCCAGGTCGGCCAGCGTCAGGCCCGGCAGTCGGTGGATGGGGCCCGCCAAGAACAGGCCGAAGATCAAGGTGGTCAGGACGGCCGGCAGGCCGACAAGCCATAAGGCCCTTAGTCCGGACTGGAACGCCTCGTCGGTCGTGACCAAAACGGAACTCGCCCCCACCCAGGAGGCGCAGACGGTGAAATAGAGAAGCGGCGCGGACAGCCTGCGGGAAGCCAGGAAAAAATCCTCGATCCCCTTCATCCTTTTCGAGAAGACGACGCCCACGGCAACGAGAAGAGCGAGGTATCCGAGAAAGAGCAGCAGAAAACCGGCCTTCATTTCCAGCCCCGACCAACCTCCGGTCCGCGACCCGCGTCATTCATCGCCTTTCCAAGGTCGGCCCAAGTATGCGTTTTTCGACCCGGACGGTCAAGCCGCGCTCTTCCCTTGGGGGAGGCCGTGCGGGAAGCGGGGATAAACAGGGGTGAGTTATGATATAAGAAGAAATATGAGACTGAAGACGGCTTTCGTTTTTCTTCTCCTTAATGGCGGTTGGGCGCTTCAGGCGGCGTTTCCGGTCCCGGAAGTGACGGCCGAAGCGGTCGCCGCCCGCCTGGAACAGCGGCTGCGGATCCTCCGCTCCCTCCGGGCCGAATTCGAGCAGACCTACCTTCCGGCCTCCGCCTCCGCCCCGCTGGTGGAGAGGGGCCGCCTCTATTTTCTGAGACCGGACCTCATGCGCTGGGAATACACGGAACCCGAGGTCAAGGCCTTCCTCTACCGGGAAGGGATATTCGAGCAGTTCTACCCCGAAGACAACCAGCTCATCCGCACCCGAATTTCCCCCGGCGATTCCGGAGCGGAAATCCTCTTGATCCTGACCGGCGCCAAAAAGCTCGTTGACAACTACGAGATTGAGCTCGACGCCGTTTCCGGAAGCGGACGGGCCGCGACCCGAATCAAGCTTACGCCGCGCCGGGAGGGCGAGCACCGAACCATCTTCCTTGAGGTGAACAACAGATCCTCCCTGCTGGACAGGGCCGAGTTCATCGACATCGCCGGGAACAGAACGGAATTTCAGTTCACCAAGACCCGGCCCGACATTCCTCTGCCGGCTGGAACCTTTAAAATCACAGTGCCCGACGGTTGCGAGGTCATCGACGACCTCCCCCCGGGGAGTCGCTGACGGCCGGGCCGCAAAACCGGAAGGCTGCATTTCCGTATAAAATTACGAGGCCGGGAAGCCCCTGATGTGTGAAGATCGAGAGTTGGTCAGTCGCACGTTGCAAGGAGACAGGAACGCTTTCGAAATGCTCGTTCTTCGACATCAGCAACCCCTGTTCAACTACCTGGGAAGGCTGGTGGGCGAGAGAGAGACGGCCATGGATTTCACGCAGGAGGTTTTCCTGAGAGCTTTTGCCAAGCTGGAGTCTTTCCGGCCCGATTACAAGTTCACCACCTGGCTGTACCGCATCGCGTCCAACTATGTCATCGATCACTGGCGGAAGAAAAAAATTCCCTGCCTGTCCCTTGACCGGCCGTCCGGACCGGACGGGAAGTCCGGCCGCTGCGAGGCGATCGATCCCTCCCCCCCGGTGGCCGCCGGACTGGAAAAGGCCGAGCTCAAGAAAAGAATCGAACGCGGGCTGGAACGTCTCACCCCGGAACTCCGGGAGCTGTTCGTCCTGAGGCACGTTTCGGGTTTCAGCTACGAAGAGATCGCCGAGATCAAGAGGCAGCCGGCGGGGACGGTGAAGAGCCGAGTGTTCCAAGCCAAGGAAACGCTCCGCCGGATGATGGAGGAAAGGTCATGAGATGTCCGACTCCGACCCTTATGGAAGACTATGCCGAGGGCCTTCTGTCAGAGAGTGAGGCCCGGAACCTCGAAAACCATTTCGGCCGATGCGCCGTCTGCCGCCGGGCGGTCGAGGACAGGAAACGCTGGCTGGACGCTTTCCGTTCGCTTCCGCCTCTCGAACTTCCGGCCGGATTCGCCCGCCGGGTAACGGAGGCCGCCTTCCCTCCTCCACGGCGCAGACGCCGTCTTCTTCCCGCGCTGGCGACCGGTCTGGCTTCCCTGTCTTTAATCGCCATGATCCTGATTGCGACCGGCGTCTGCAGCCTTCCGTCCTTGATGACCGGCTCCGGTAGGCTGCTCTGGCGGGGCCTCCAGGTCAGCGCATCTTTGGGAGCCAAGGTCGTGACCTTGCTCGCGGCCCTGTTCAAAATCCTGGCTCAGATTCTCCGGCTGGCGTGGGAGGGGATCGAAACCCTGACGGCGGCGGTCCCGCCCCATGTTCATGTCCTCGCCCTGGTGTCCCTGGCCGTCCTGACGGGATTTTTTCTCTTCGGCTATCGTAAATATTTTGTCAGGAGATAAACCATGAAAGTCAAATCTCTGCTTTTATCGGCCGTTTTTCTGCTGGCCGGCGGCGGCCTGCTGTTCGGCCAGGAAGGCATCCATAAAGGCATCCTTGTGGAAAAGGACATCTATGTCGGGCCGGGCGAGTCCCAGGAAAATATCGTACTCCTGGGCGGCAGCGCGATCATCGACGGCCTGATCGAGGAGAACATCATCTGCCTGGGCGGCCGGCTCAGGCTCAACGGCACGGTCGAGGGCGACGTGTTCAGCCTGGGCGGCCGGGTGGAGCTCGGCCCGGAGGCCGTCGTCCAAGGCGATGTGGCCAGCATCGGCGGCATCTTGGTCAAGGAGCCGGGTTGCCGCGTCGAGGGCGACACCGTTTATTTTAAGCTGTCCCATATCCTGCCCAAGTTCGCCGAAGGATGGAAGGGTTTCTTCAAAATGGCGTTCGTTCCCTTCATCCTGGTCTTCAAGCTGATCATGGTCTTCATCTGGCTGGTCATCACCCTCATCGTCGTCAACGTCATCCCCAAGAGGGTCGCGTTCGCCTCGGACCGGATCCGCAAGGATTTCGGGGCGATCCTGGGAACGGGAGCGCTCGGGCTGGCGGCCTTCGGCTTGCTGGCCGTCCTGGCCGCCCTGCTGTGCATCTTCCTCATTGGGATTCCCATCCTCCTGGCCCTCATGGCGGCTCATTTCTTCATCACCGTCTTCGGCCGGGTGGCGGTTTATCATTTCTTCGGTGACAGCCTCTTCCGGGCCTTCGGCCGCTCCCAGGCCTCTCCACTGGGCGCCGCCCTCCTCGGATTGCTGGCCGTCAGTTTTCTGACTTTCATCCCCCTCCTGGGTCTGCTGTTCTCGTTCTTCATCATGTTCCTGGTTTTCGGCGCCGCGTTGCGGACGAAGTTCGGCGTGACCGAGAACTGGTTCCGGAGTCAACCGCCCCCCCAGGCGCCGGCCGCCTAGAGAAGAGGGACAAAGAGTCCTCCCCGCTCCGGACGCGGTTCGGAGAGCCCGGCAAGCGGCCGATCAGGCCGAGAGAGGGGAAGTCATCCGATTTTCCGGGCGAAGCGAGTTATCGGGCCGGAAGAGTCCGGCGGCGTTCAGACCTGGAGGATTTCCTTTTCCTTAGTCGCCGCCAACTCCTCTATCATTTTGACGTGATCGTCCGTGATCTTCTGCAGCTGCTCAAGCCCCTTGAACTTGTCGTCCTCGGTGATGAGCTTCTCTTTTTCCATGTCCTCGATGAGCTCCTTGCTCTCGCGGCGCATGACCCGCAGGGCGGCCTTCTCTTCTTCCAGCATCCGGCCGATCCGTTTGGCCATCTCCCGCCGCCGGTCCTCGTCGAGGGGAGGGATGGGAACCTTGAGGACCTTGCCGTCGCTGATGGGATTGAGACCCAGATCGGCGCTCCGGATGGCCTTCTCCAGGGCTTCGAGCAGGGAGGGATCGAACGGCTGGACAACCACCAGAGTCGGGTCGGGAGTTTTGATCGAGGCCATCTGATTGACGGGCGTCAGGGACCCGTAGTAGTCCACCTTGACGTCCTCGAAAAGGCCGACGCTGGCTCTCCCGGTGCGGAGCTTGCTCAGCTCCTTGCGGAAGTGGTCCATCGAAACCTTCATTCTTTTTTCGGCGTCTTTCAAGGCATCTTTGACCATCGTCTTCCTCTTCTTCCCGTCCGGGAGCGCAACGCGACGACCGGCCGCCGGTCAGTAGACCCGCGTCCCGATCGGCTCGCCCAGAACGGCTTTCTTGATATGGCCCTTTTTCAGGCTGAAGATGATGATGGGCAGGTTGTTGTCCCGACAGAGGGAGATAGCCGTGGCGTCCATGACCTTCAAACCCCGTTTCAGGAACTCCGTGAAGCGGATGGTTTTGAATTTGCGGGCCGTGGGCACAAGCATCGGGTCGGCGGTGTAGACGCCGTCCACCTTGGTGGCCTTGAGGATGACACGGGCCCGGACTTCGAGGGCCCGGAGAGCGCCGGCCGTGTCGGTGGTGAAGTAGGGGCTGCCGAGGCCGGCGGTGAAAAGAACCACCCGCCCTTTCTCCAGGTGGCTTACCGCTTTCCGCCGGATGAACGGCTCGGCCACGGCCCGGATTTCCAGGGCGGAGGCGTGGCGGGTGACGCATCCCGCCTTTTCCAGGGCGTCCTGAAGGGCGATGCCGTTGATGACCGTGGCCAGCAAACCCATGTGGTCCGCCGAGGCCCGGTCCATGCCCGCTTCCGAGCCTTTCAGGCCGCGGAAAATGTTCCCCCCGCCGATCATGACGGCCACCTGGACGCCTAGATCCTGGACCTCCCTGATCTCGCGGGCAAGGAACTGGGTGGTGTGGAAATCGATCCCGTAGGGCTTGCGGCCCAGCAGGGATTCGCCGGAAAGCTTCAGCAGGATCCGATCGTATGCCGGTTTCTTTTCGGTCATGACCGCCGGTCAGGCCTCTCCGATCTCGAAGCGGGAGAATCGGCTGACCTTGATGTTTTCCCCCAGCTTGGCGATCGCGGACTGCACAAGCTGACGTATGGACACCTTGTCGTCACGGATGTAGGGCTGGTCGAGGAGGCAGACTTCCTCGTAGAACTTGCCGAGCTTGCCCTGGACGATTTTTTCCACGATCTCCGGGGGCTTTTTCTGGTCTTTGATCTGCTCGCGGATCACGGCCTTCTCCTCGTCCAGCACCGAGGCCGGAATGTCCTCGGCGGAGAGGAATTTGGGCCGGGCGGCGGCGATGTGCATGGCGACGTTTTTGACCAGCTCCTGGAAGTCCGCGTTCCGGGCGACGAAATCCGTTTCGCAATGGACTTCAACCAGGACGCCGATCTTGCCGTTGGTGTGGATGTAGGAGCCGACGACGCCCTCGGACGTCTCGCGGGAGGCCTTGTCCTTGGCGCGGGCGTATCCTTTCTTGCGAAGGATGGCGATGGCTTTCTCCATGTCGCCTCCGCTTTCCTCCAACGCCTTCTTGCATTCCATCATTCCGATCCCGGTCCGCTGCCGGAGTTCCATAACCATGTCCGTTGTGATGCCCATCGCTCGCTCCTCGATGTCCCGGAATTCGGCCCCGGTATTCAGACGTTCTCCGGGGAGCTTTCGGCCGACATGTCGTCCGGACCGCCTTCCTCCCCCGCCGACTCGGCGTCCGCATCCCCGCCGGTTTTCTCCGCTTCCAGTTCCTTCTCCACCCGCCGCTTCTTGCCGTCCAAAATGGCGTCGGCCACTTTGGAGGTGAACAGCTCGATGGCCCGCACGGCATCGTCGTTACCGGGGATGGCGTAGGTGAGGTTGTCGGGATCGCCGTTGGTATCGACGATGGCCACGATGGGGATGTTCATTTTCTGGGCTTCCTGAATGGCGATCTCCTCCTTGCCGGAGTCGATGACGAACAGGACTCCCGGAGCGCCGGTCATGGTCTTGATGCCCCCCAAATTTTTGGAAAGCTTACGGAACACCTTCTCCAGCTTGGACTGTTCCTTCTTGGACAGAAGGTCCCACCGTCCGTCCTCTTTCATCTCCTCGAGCTCCACCAGCTTGTCGATGCTCCCCCGGATGACGGAAAAATTGGTCAACAATCCTCCCAGCCAGCGCTGGTTGACGTAGCTCGATTCGCATTTGGCGGCGAATTCCCTGATGATGTCCTGGGCCTGCTTTTTGGTGCCGACAAACAGGACGTTCTTCCCTTCCTCGGCCGTCGTCCGGATGAACTGCAGCGCCTCCTTGAAGACTTTGATCGTTTTCTGAAGGTCGATGATGTAGATCCCGTTGCGCTGGCCGAAAATGTAATCCTTCATCTTGGGATTCCATCGCCGCGTCTGGTGCCCGAAATGGACCCCCGCCTCCAAGAGTTCCTTCATGGTGACTGAAACCAAGGCCAATCCTCCCTTACCGCTTGTGGTACTGCGGTGCCTTGCGGGCGCCCAGCAGGCCGTATTTCTTCCGTTCTTTGATGCGCGCGTCCCTGGTCAGGAGGCCGGCGTTTTTCAACGCCGGCTTGAGCTCCCGGTTGAATTCGAGCAGGGCGCGGGCGATGCCCAGCCGAACCGCTTCCGCCTGGCCTTTCACTCCCCCGCCGCTGACGCGCAGGAACACGTCGAATTTGTCGTCGGTTTCCGTCAGCCGCAGGGGCGTTTTGATGATGTTCCTCTGAGATTCCAGGCTGAAATACTCCTGAAAAGGCCGGGGACGCCGGTTGACGAACAGGGTGATGTCGCCCTTGCCGGAGCGGAGAAAGACACGGGCGATCGACGTCTTTCTCTTTCCTGTGCCGTAGTACTGAATGAGACTCACTGAACCTCCTAAAACCGGTGTTCCTCCGGGTTCTGCGCCTGGTGGGGATGGGTGGGGCCGCGGTAGACCTTCAGCTTTTTCGCCAGGCCGCGGCCGAGACGGTTCTTGGGGATCATGCCCCACACGGCCCGGCGGACGACCTCTTCGGGCTTCTTGGCCATCATCTCCTCGAAAGACCGAGTCCTGAGGCCGCCCGGGTAGCCCGAATGGGAATAATACACCTTCTGCCCCGCCTTGTTGCCCGTGACAACGACTTTGTCCGCGTTGACGACCACGACGAAATCGCCCGTGTCCAGGAAAGGCGTGAAATAGACCTTTCTCTTGCCACGCAAAAGCACGGCGACTTCCGTGGCCAGCCGCCCCAGGACTTTGCCCTCAGCGTTCACCAGCCACCACTTGCGCTCGATATCGTCTTTTTTAGGGATACGCGTCTTCATAACATCCTATCCTCAGAATCGAAATCCTCAGGGGTTGGGGTACCCGTAAAATACCAGATTCGTAAGAAAATTGCAACCGCCGGCCGCGGCGGGCCGGGGAAAGCTCCGGGACCCGAAGGGCTTCAGCTGATGGCTTTCTTCAGCTCCCTCTCCAGTTTCATCCTCTCGAGCTGCCGGCTCCGGATGTCGGTGAATTTGTCCCCGTAGCGGTCGGCCTCGATCTGGTATCTATCCGCCCTCTCCGGATAGAGGCGGGCATGAACGTTGATATAGAGAATCTTCATGTAGGCATAGGGCTCGGGATAAGTGCTGTCAATTTCGATGGCTTTGAGGAGGGCGCTTTCCGCATCGTCGCCGAGCTTTTTCCGTTCAGGCAGAGCCAGGAAATTCTGCATCCTGTACGCCTTCTGGAAGCGGTTGACTCCTATGGTGTACCACAATTCGGCGCTCTCGGGTTGGAGCTCGAGCCTCTTCTTGTGGTATTCGAGGGCCTTGTCGAAATCGGGAATGGGCGTGATCTGGTCGTAGTAGTTGGCCAGATAGGCGTAGCCCTGGATGTTCTCCGGGTCGGTTTCGATGCGCCGGAGATACATCGACTCGGCCTTCTCCTTCAGCTCGGGCCTCTCGCCCACGTATTTCTTGTAGAACTCGGCCACGACGTAGTAATTCTCCATATTGCCCGGCTCGAGCTCCAGAATCCGCAGGTAGAGCTTTTCGGCCTCCTCAAACCGGCGGAGTTTGTCGTACATGTCGCCCAGGGAAAAGATGATATCCTTGTTTTCGGGGGCAACCTCGTAAGCCTTATTGAGCGCGTCGAGCGCCAGGGCGGCTTTTTCCTTGTTTTCCGCGGTTTCGGATCCGACCTTGTACAGGTTTTTGTAGGATTCGCCCAAGAAGCGATAAGCGTTTCCAAGGTTCGGATTGAACTTGACGGCCTTTTCATATTCGGTTATGGCATCCCGGAATTTGCCGTCGTTAAAAAGCTTGTTGCCTTCAGTGAAATGATAATTGGCCCTGAGCCGGCTGACCTTGAGCTTCCCGCAACCCACGGCGGTGAAAGCGACGGCCAAAACAAGAACGGCGACCAGGATGACATTGTGGCGGGACCGCGTCATGATGACCTCCTCGACAAACCGATCGATCCTCAGAAATCATAACTTTAGCCGAACGGGAGGGCAAAGTCAAGAAAAAGGCGGTCAGCCCTCTCGGAAGGCGAGGCGGACGGGCGTTCCCTGGAACCCGAATTCCCGCCTCAGAAGCTGAAGGAAATGAGTCTCATAGGCCGGCGCAAGACGGCTCCGGGAATGACCGAACAGAACAAAAAGCGGCGGGCGGACGCCTCCCTGGATCATGTATTTGATCTTCAACCGTCGGCCGTCCCGCGTCAGGGGAGGATGAGCAGCCAGGGTCCTGGTCAAAAAATCGTTGAGCCGCGGCGTATCGACGCGCCGGCCGGCCGATTCGTAAACCTCGGCCGCCAGGTCCAATATCTTGACCACGCGAACCCCCGTTTTGGCCGAGACAAAGATCAGGGGCGCATACCTCACGAATTCCAGCTTGCGGAGGATCCGTTCCCTGAACAGGTGGGCGTCCTCTCCCCTCCCGGCCGCCAGGTCCCACTTGTTGACCGCCAGGACAAGGGGCTTGCCTGAGTCGCGGGCCAGATGAGCGACGGCCGTGTCCTGGCGGGTCGGGCACAGCTGGGCGTCCATGGCCAGGCAGACGACATCGGCCCGGGCGATATTTCTCTTCGACCGGAGAATGCCCGCCTTCTCCCTGTCGTCCCGAGCGCGGCTGAGCTTGCGCAGCCCCGCCGTGTCCGAAAGAAGAAACGGCTTTCCGTCGCGGAAGAGCAGCACTTCGGTGCTGTCCCGGGTCGTCCCCGGAACACGACTGACGATCAGCCTCTCCTCTCCGGACAAACGGTTGACGAGGGAGGATTTGCCGACGTTGATCCGCCCGACGACGGCCAGCCTCAAGGGCCGAACCGACTCGTCAGCGTCTGCGGACGGGGGAAGCTCTTCGGCCAGCGCGGCCTCGAGGGCATCCAGATTCCGGTTGTGCTCGGCCGAGACGGGAATGATCCTTCCCCCTCCCAGACGGTAGAAATCCCCCAGCCGGCCCTCCTGGGCGGGCGTGTCCACTTTGTTGACCGCCACCAGGACGGGCAATCCTTTTTTCTTAAGGTCGGAATAGAGCTCCTCCTCGCTCGGCAGAAGATCGCGCCGGCCGTCGAGAAGGAAAAGGACCAGGTCGGCCCGCTGGGCTTCCCGCCAGGCGGCATCCCTAACGGACGCGGAAAAGGGCTCGTCCGGGGCGCCGAAGAATCCTCCCGTATCCACGAGCTCGACCAGGCGTCCCGCCAGGAGGCAAGAAGCGGATACGGCGTCCCGCGTCATGCCCGGCAGGGAATGGACAAGCGATTTTCTTCGGCCCGTCAGCTTGTTGAAGAGGCTGGACTTCCCGACGTTCGGGAAGCCGATGATGACCACCCGGGTCGGCTTTTTCACCCGCGGCGGAATTTTCACTGGGCGATCAGGGAGGGAAGCGGAAGAAAGGGTTCGGCCAGACTGATGTGACCGCTCAAGGTCTCCCTCTCGCTCCCGTTGACCAGGATGAACACCCGCTTGATGGCGTCGAAATTGCGGGTCAGGGAATTGACCAGGCAATAGATCGTCGCCATCTCCGCCGACGTGCCCGAGGGATGGCGGTCCGCAAATTCCCTTGAAAAATCCACGACCACCGTTCCGCCCCGGTCGATGAACACCTGGCGGAGCTCGGATTCCGGCGGCAGGGGGGAGATCAGACCGGTCCGGGAGCCCTTGATGAGCTCCTCGACAAGCCGCCGGGCCTCCCACTCCACGGAGGGTCCCGCGGGAATCGTCCGTTCCTCGGGATGAAGAAGGCCGTCATTCTCGGACAGAAAAAAGAGGACGACTGTTTTCACCGCGGCGTCTTCGGGAAGGGAGCCCGTCTCCTGCGGAACGGAAACGTCACCAGGATCACGGGGCGTCTCCCCTCTGTCTTGGAAAAAAAAGAAGAAGGCCGACAGGGCCAGGGTCAATCCCAGGACGACGAGCAGAAGGAGGCGCCGCCGCGGCATCAGCGCCCGCCTTCCGGAGGATAGAGACGGATGTAATTCACCAGGCCCTGGTAGATGGCCTGGGCGACGTTGTTTTTAAATTCCTCGGTGGTCAGGCGCCGCTCCTCATCGGGGTTGGACAGGAAGGCCGCTTCGACCAGGACGGCCGGACAGGCGACCTCGGCCAAAACCTTGAACGGAGCCTGCTTGATCCCCCGGTTGGCCGTTCCCAGGAGAGCGTTGAGCTCAGCCTGGATGAGCTCCGCCAGACGGCTGCTCTGCCGGATATAGGCCGACTGGGCCATGTCCCAGAGGATCATCCGGAGAACATCCTGTTCCTCCTCTTGGGCGGCGATGCGGCCCTCAATTTCGGATTGGGTGTTCTCGAAATAAGCCAAGCGTCGGACGTCTTCGTCTGAGGCATTCAGGCTCAGGAAGAACGTCTCCGAGCCGTGCGAACTTTGCTTGTAGGATCCGTTGGCGTGGATGCTGATGAACAGCAGCGCGTCGTTGTTGTTGGCCAGGGCGGCCCGGTTCTCGAGTGAAACGGCGATGTCCTTGTCCCGGGTCATGACCACCCGGAACGACAGGTTCTTCTCGATCACGGCCTTGAGCTTCAGGCCGATGGCCAGGGTGATGTCCTTTTCCAGGGTGCCGAACCTGCCCTTGGCGCCGGGTTCGATGCCGCCATGCCCCGGGTCGAGCACGATCGTCCGAATACCGGAGGAGGGCCGGACCGCGGAACGAGCGGCGGTGGGGGCGGCGGCGCTCTCGCCGGCCGTGGGGGGAGGGACGGCCTCGCCCTCCTTGAAATCGACCATCAGCTGAAAAGGCCGGCTGGCGGTGAAGGCGTTGTAGGTGAAATCCGAGGACCGGAGAACGACGGACAGGACATGACGTCCGTCGCTCCGTCCCCAGGCGACCGACCGGACCAACCGGCTGGAAACGGGCGTTGTTTGAAAGCGAAGGGACGCCGAGGAGTCGATAAGGATTTCCAGAATTCCTCCGGTCCGGGTCATCCGGGTTTCCAGGCGCGAGGAAGCTTCAAGCGTTAGGCGCGTGAAATCCTCGTAATCGCGGACCTGAACGCGGACCGTGACGGCCTGCTGGGCCGGCAGAAAGCCAAAGACCAAGCCGACGAGCAGAAACGCGGCTAAGAGGCGCGATTGTTTCGCCATCGTTCTTTCTAAAAATAAATTTTGGAGGCGGCGGGAATCGAACCCGCGTCCGAAGACATTCAGCGAAGGGCGTCTACGTGCGTATCCTCTCCGCTGCTCTCACTCCGCTTCTCCGGAAAGGAGGGAATCCACGGAGCCAGCCCCGTCGGATTTCGCTCGCCGGTACAGGGGCGGGTCCGGTCCGCTATCCCGCTGGTCGGCGCCCCCCGGGAACCGCGGGAGAGTGTCCCGGGAGACGGCTGTCTACTTGTTAGGCAGCTAAGGGCAGTGGTTCTGCACTTACTTGGGCCCACCGTTTTACGAGGGGGATGGAATCTCGGCATGCGGCCCTAGCCTCAATATCTCCGTCGAATCCGTTCGCCCCCAGATTCAACAGCAATATTTTATGCGGGGACAGGGGGGGATGTCAACGGCCGTCCCTCCTGGCGAATCAGGGAAGGGTTCGAAGGCGTCCGAGGAAAGGTTGACTCCGCCTCTGGTGTGGTCGGAATGCCGCGGTGATCAGTAGAAAACTGGGGGCGTTCTTTATTTGGAGCGCGGCGGCACGAGGCCGCTCTGGATTGCAGTCGCACGAGGTCGCTTCGGAGTGCAGTCGCATGAGACCGCTTTTAATGGCGGCGGCATGACGCCGCTTTGGATCGCTGCGACGCGTCGCAGCCCCAGGGATCAGGCTCCCCGAGTGAATTCGGGGAGAGATCGAAGACAAAAGAGGGATTAAAGTAGGCGGCGAAGGAATTGCCAAAGGCGCCTCATTTTTTTCCTTATCGATATCATCCCCCCTCTCTCCCGCTTTGGCGAAGCAAGGGGGGATTAATAGCGTCATAAAATAGCGAAACGCCTTTAAGAATTTGAATGAGTGATATTAATCTCCCCTCCTCCTCTTAACGAATTAAGAGGGGACTGCAGGAGGGCGTTTCGCGGATTGCGTGGCGGGGCCGACGAGACTTGAACTCGCGACCTCCGGCGTGACAGGCCGGCGTTCTAACCAAACTGAACTACGACCCCGCCAGGGGAGAACCATTATATGGGACCGATTTTGGAAATACAAGTCTTCACATCCGCTCCAAGGCGGCGATACGCTCCTCGACGGGCGGATGGGTACTGAACAATTTGTTCACCACTCCCCTGACGTTCTTCAGGGGATTGATGATGTAGAGGTGGGCCGTGGCCTTGTTGGCCGCCTCGAGCGGCTCTCGATCTTCGGAGATTTTCCTCAGGGCCGCTGCCAGGCCGGGAGGGTAGCGCGTGAGCTGGGCGCTCGAGGCGTCGGCCAGGAACTCGCGCTTCCGTGAGATCGCCAGGCGGATGAGCTGGGAGATGATCGGGCTAAGGATGGCCAGGACGAGCCCCACCGCGACCAGAATCAGGGCCAGTTGCCCTCCCCCTTTCTCCCGGCTGCTCGAGCGCCGCCGGCCTCCCCCCCAGAACACTCCGCGGAGAATCCAATCGCTGAGAAGGGCGACCATGCCCACCATGACCACGGTCAGGGTCTGAAGGAGAATGTCATAATTCTTGATGTGGGACATCTCGTGGCCGATAACGCCCTCAAGCTCGACCCGGTTGAGCTTCTGCAGCAAGCCGGTTGTAACGCAGATGACCGAGTTCTTGGGATTGCGCCCCGTGGCGAAGGCGTTGGGCGCCGTGTCGTCGATGACGTAGCAACGCGGGGCGGGGATTCCGGCGGCGATGGCCAGCCCTTCGACGACGTTGTAAAGATAAGGATATTCCTCCTTGGTCACCGGCCGGGCGCGGCTCATGGCCAGAACGATTTTGTCGCTCGCCCAGTAGCTGAAGAAGGCCGAGGCCGCGGCGATGAGCAGGGCGACGATGAAGCCCGCGACGCCGAATCCGAGGAGGTATTGGAGCAGCCAGACCAGGAAAAAAATCAGTATCAGGAAGCAGAAAACCAGAATCCCGGACTTGAACTTGTTCTCCGAGATCTGCTCGAACATCGGCGCCCGCCGGGTCAGGCCGGCCGGACCTTACGAGAAGCTGACTTTGACCGGCCCCTTGGCCGCCGCCTCGCTTTCCCCGATCTCGAAATAGTCGCGGCCCTTGAAGCCGAACATCCCGGCCAGGATGTTGGACGGGAAAACCTGGAGGCGGGTGTTGTATTTCATGACCGAGTCGTTGTAGAACTGCCGGGAGTAGGCCACCTTGGACTCCGTGCCGGCCAATTCCTCCTGGAGCATGAGGAAGTTCTGGTTGGCCTTGAGCTCGGGATAGTTCTCGGCCACGGCGAACAGGCTCTTCAGGGCGCCGGAGAGCATGTTCTCGGCCGTGCCCTGCTCCTTGACCGTCCCGGCGTTGATGGCCTGGGTTCGGGCTTGGGTCACTCTCTCGAAGACTTCCCGCTCGTGCTTGGCGTAGCCCTTGACCGTCTCCACCAGGTTGGGGATGAGGTCGTAGCGCCGCCGAAGCTGGACGTCGATCTGGGCCCACCCGTTATCGCAGCGGTTGCGCAGGGTGATGAGGCTGTTGTACATCCCCACCACGACCAGGATGATCAGTCCGATGACGATGATAAAGCCGATGAGCATGGCCGGTTCTCCTCTTCGGTTCGATGCGGCCCCATCATACGGGGAATGCTGCGCGCCTGTCAATCTGAGTCGCGAATGGATTTCGGCGCCCAGCGCATTTTTTAAGGTATGAAAGCGCCTCCGGCTTTAATGGTTGGCTCAGGCCGGGACAGATTGACACGCCCGTTTTTCTATTATATAAGGAATGGAGCCGAAGAAAGATTTCCTTTCTTTCTTTTTATAAATAGATATCACATCAAAGGAGGTTATTCTCATGGCGTCATTAAAGGAAAAACTGGCGGCCAAAATCCCCCCCATGCAGGAGAGGGCCAAAGGCATCCTCAAGGAGCACGGGCAGAAGAAGCTGTCGGAGGTTTCGATCGCCCAGGCTTACGGAGGAGTCCGGGACGTCCTGTGCATGATCTGGGACACTTCGCTTCTCGACAAGTTCGAGGGAATCCGGTTCCGCGGGTTCTCGATCCCCGAGCTCCAGCAGAAGCTGCCCAAGGCCCCCGGCGGCTCCGAGCCCCTGCCCGAGGGCATCTTCTACCTACTCCTGACCGGCGACCTGCCGACCGACGACGACGTCAAGGCCGTCACCGAGGAATGGCGCAAGCGCAGCGCGCTGCCCAAATACCTCGTGGACATGATGAAGGCCGTCCCCAAGGACACGCACCCCATGACCCAGTTCTCGCTGGCCATCCTCCAACTCCAGAAGGATTCCGTCTTTGCCCAGAGATACCGCGAGGGGATCGCTAAAAAGGACTATTGGGATCCCATGTACGAGGACACGATGAACCTCCTGGCCAAACTGCCGGCCATCGCCGCGTACATCTACAACCGGTCCTATAAGAACGACAAGCAGATCGCCGCCGACCCGAAGCTCGACTGGGGCGGCAACCTGGCCCACATGCTGGGCGTCAAGGACGAGGCTTTCAAGGAGCTCATGCGGCTCTACCTCGTCATCCACAGCGACCATGAGGGCGGCAACGTTTCGGCCCACACCTGCCACCTCGTCGGCTCGGCGCTGTCCGACGCCTACTACTCCCTGTCGGCGGCCATGAACGGCCTGGCCGGGCCGCTCCACGGGCTGGCCAACCAGGAAGTCCTGCGCTGGATCATGGACCTCATGAAGCAGCTCGGCGGCGTCCCGACCAAGGAGCAGCTCAGCAAGCACATCTGGGACACCCTGTCCGGCGGCAAGGTCGTGCCCGGCTACGGCCACGCCGTGCTGCGCAAGACCGACCCGCGCTACACGGCCCAGCGCGAGTTCGCCCTGAAGCACATGCCCGACGACGACATCTTCAAGGTCGTCAGCATGGTCTTCGAGGTCACGCCCGACATCCTGCTCAAGCAGGGCAAGGCCAAGAACCCTTGGCCGAACGTCGACGCGCACTCCGGCTGCCTGCTGTGGCACTACGGCATCAAGGAGTACGACATCTACACCGTGTTCTTCGGCGTGTCGCGCGCCATCGGCGTCCTGTCCCAGCTCATCTGGAGCCGGGCGCTGGGCTTCCCCATCGAGCGGCCCAAGAGCGCCACGACGGAGTGGGTGGAGAACTTCATCAAGGGCACGGCCGATACGGAATAGGGCCCGCCCGCGGGACAGTTCTTTCAGGGACGGCCGCAGCCGCGGCCGTCCCTTTTTTTTGGACAGCGGCGACGCGTCGGCCGCCGACCTTTCCGAAGACGCCCTCGAGCTCTCCCCGAATTCCCTCGGGGAGGCGGAGGGGCTAGTTCATTATGACAGGGAGGCGTCTGAGGCTAGCCTCATGAGGCCGCACTCCAAAAAAAAACAAGAAGATGAATTGACAATACGGAGGTCTGTCCGGTATCTTAATCCTGTCTTTATGTTTCCCGACGAAGGCAACGACATTTCCGATCAAAATCCCTTGAACTTTTCCTGCCCCAGAGAAGGAGTCCGTCATGGAATATAAAATCGGCATGATCGGCTGCGGCACGGTCGGCCGCGGACTGATGGAAATCCTTCTCGCCAAGGGCCAGGCGCTCAAGGACTCGCTCGGCTTTGAAGCCCGCGTCGTGGCCGTGACCGACAAGCTTAAAGGCTCGCTCCTCGTCCCGGAGGGCATCGACCTCAATAAAATCCTCGCCATCCTGGCGGAAGGCCGGGCTCTCGACGCCTACCCCGGCGGCCAAGGTCCCCAATCCCGGCCGCTCCTGCCTCTGGAAATGATCGAGACCTGCGAAGCGGACATCATCGCCGAGATGACCTATACCGACATCAAGACCGGCGAGCCGGCCACGGGCTACATCGAGAAAGCCCTGCGCTCGGGAAAGCACGTCGTCACCTCGAACAAGGGGCCGGCCGCGCTCCATTACCATGCTCTAAGAAAACTGGCCGAGCAGAACAATCGGGCTTTCCGCTTCGAAGGCACGGTCATGAGCGGCACCCCGGTCTTCGGATTGTTCGAATGCGGTCTGTCGGGCAACGAGGTCCGCGAAATCCGTGGCATTCTCAACGGCACGACGAACTTTATCCTGACCAAGATGGAAGAAGACGGCATGGAGTACGCCGACGCCCTCAAGCTGGCCCAGACGCTGGGCTACGCCGAGGCCGATCCCACGGCCGACGTCGAGGGATTCGACGCCCTGGCCAAGGTCGTCATCCTGTCCAACGTGCTGCTCGGCGCCTCCATCAAGCCGGCCGACCTCCGGCCCGAGGGCATCAGCCGCATCTCCCGGGCCGACGTCCTTCAGGCCAAGAAAGAGGGTTACCGCTACAAGCTCATCGGCTTCTCCCGGCGCGTTTCAAACGGCGTCGAGGCCGGCGTCTCTCCTCAGAAGGTTCCTCTCTCCGATCCCCTGGCCGGAGTCATGGGCGCCCACAACGCCCTGACCTTCGACCTGGACCTGATGGGCAAGGTGACGATTTCCGGTCCGGGAGCGGGCAAGACCGAAACGGGATTTTCGATCCTGTCGGACATGCTGGCCATCCATCGCAGGTTCGGCCGATGAACGCCGACCCGTCCGACATGCCCATGCGTCCGCCCCCGCGGCGGGGGGCGGAAAAAAGGGCAGCCCTCCAGCCCGAGCGGGGCGAAGAAGACGGTGGGGGAAGCGGGCGCGAAACAAAAAAAACCAAATCCTATAAAACGAGGTCTGATCATGTCGCAACAACCTTACGGTCCGGGCGTGGACAAGTATATCGAGGCGGCGAAAAAACAGCTCGCCTTCCGGGAAAAGATCCTGAAGCGGGTCAAAAAATTCAAGTTCGACACGCTGGCCGTCCACGGCCTGTACACCGTCGAGGAAGCTCTCGACCTCAACCAGGGCTCGATCATCGAGCCCCTGTACATGGCCACGTCCCAGGCCTACCGCGACTCGGCCGAGCTCGAGGCGGCCCTGTCCTATCTCATCCCCACCTGGTGCTACTCCCGCATTGCCAACCCGACGACCTATTACCTGGAGTGGATGCTGGCCCTCCTCGAGGGCTACGGCACGGGCTCGGACACGAGCTGCGTCGTGACCGCCTCGGGCATGGCGGCCATCGCCTCGGCCGTGGACCCCTTTCTGGTCAAGCAGAAGGACGGCCCGGAGAAAACCAACCTCGTCTCCTCGATCCAGGTCTACGGAGGCACGTTCCAGCAATTCTCCGTGCGCAAGCAGCAGGAGCGCGGCATCGAGGTCCGCTGGATCCGCCACCCCCACGACCTCGAGGAGTGGAAGGCGGCCGTCGACGAGGGGACGCGCCTTCTGTACGTCGAGGCGCCCTCCAATCCCCAGCAGGCCTTCTGCGACGTCAAAGCCCTGGCCGACCTGGCTCATGCCCATGAGATTCCCCTGATTTTCGACGCCACGTGCGCCACGCCGGCGCTTTTGCGGCCTATCGCCCACGGCGCGGACATCGTCGTCCATTCCCTGAGCAAGACGGCCACTTCGAGCGGCATGGCCATCGGCGGGGCGCTCATCAGCCGCAAGCCCGTCACCACCCGCGTCAGGAACGACCATCCTCTCTTCAAGGAAAGCTTCGCCGAATACGTGAAGCTCCTCCCCTACCGGGACAACGGCCCGGCCGCCTCGCCCTTCAACGCCCTCATGACCCTCAACGACCTGCGGACCCTCCGCTCCAAGATGGACCTCTTCAGCCGCAACACGCAGCGGGTGGCGGAGTACCTGGAAAAACATCCCCGCGTCTACCAGGTGGACTATCTCGGGCTGCCCAGCTACCGCCTCCATCCGCTGGCCAAACGCTACATGAAGCTCGTGGACTCGGACGACGGGAGCGGAAATGAGGTCAACCGCTACGGCCATCTGATGAGCTTCCGAGTGGACGGCCCGCCGGAGAACGCGCGGCGCGTTTTCGACGCCCTGAAGATCATTTTCCGCGCCACGGATCTCGGACGGGTAAAGAGCGTGGCCACCATCCCCGCCGTCTCCACCCACCTCCAGCAGGGCGAGGAGGCGCGTCGAGAGGCCGACGTCCCCCCGCAGCTCATCCGGCTGTGCGTGGGCGGCGAGGATCCGGCGGACATCATCGCCGACCTCGAGCAGGCGCTGAAATCTCTCTGAGGAGCCCCGCGGCCCTTCAAGCGCACAAGGCTTTTTCGCCCCCAGGTCCAAAATTCACTAGGCCTTGACGCTTTCCAAACGTTGTTGACAACTCTTGGATGGGGAATTATATTGTTATCAGAGTTATAAGTGGATTTCATAAAGATTTTTTCTTGCCTTGAGGAGGGAAAATGAGAAATCATCACCGGCTTTTGCTTTTCTTTTCTCTCCTTGTTCTTCTTGTTCCGTCGGCCGCCTATCCGTTCGGGCTTTCCCTCGGGTTCCGGTTTTACGGCGGCCTTCACTCGATGTCGGGCGGGGACCTGAACTCGGGAATGGCCGGTCAGAGCAAGCTCTACGAAATTCAGGCCGATATGGCCGGGATGAGCGTGGAGGGGGAATATCAGGACCTGCGATGGGGCTACATCGGAGGCGGGGACCTGATGATTCATTTCGCCCCCTGGATCGGTCTAGAGATCGGAGGCGGATATTCCCTGGCCTCCAGGGAATCCATAGTCTCCTACGCAGGGACGCCGGACGAGGGCCAATGGACGGTCAAACCGTCGGCCGCATCCCTTCCGATCCGTGCCGGGTTTTTTTTCCTTGTGCCCTTCGGGTCCGGCCTCTCCCTGTCCGTCCACGGCGGAGCAGCGTACACTCTGGCTGCGGTCGAGACGTTTTTCCGGGTCGAAAGCGAATTCACCGGCATGTGGCGGCAGGAAACCCAGAAAGCGACCGCTGAGGGGATCGGCTTCTACGGCGGGCTGGGATTGGAAATCCGTGTCGCTCCCCGCTTTTTCTTCATGATTGAGGCTCAGTACCGGATGGCCGAGCTCGACGGATTCGAAGGCGACCTCGACATTTCGAACAGCGTCGGCTCGACGGACAAGCGTTCGGGCACTTTGTACCATCTCGAAGTGCAACTTCCTTCGGGGATTTCGGAGCCCAGTGTGAATCTCCTCTTGACCTCTGAACAAACGCCGACCGGATACGGCTTGTTGGACGTCCGGCCGGCCCGGGTGGATTTCAGCGGTCTCGGCATCGCGGCCGGCTTCGTCATCCGGCTCTAGAGAACGGACGCGGGTGAGGTCACAAACATCGATTGCAAGGAGGATTACAATGAAAAAGATAACCAAAGTGCTCATGATGGTCGTTGTCTTCCTCGGAATGAACCTGAGCCTGGCGGCGGATTTCGGGGCGGGAGTGATATCGGTCTCTCCCACCGCGTTTCAACCGAAAAATTGGCTCGTCGATACTCTCTCCTGGTATGCCTATGGTGACGAGCTGTATTTCACGGGCGGGCCCGACGGAGAGGTCTGGGTTTACGCCCCGGTGTTCCTGCCGAATCTTTCGACGATCACGAGTTTCACCGCCGTAGTCACCGACAACGGCTCCGGAATCGACGACGAGATCCGGGTGGTCCTCAACCGTCACAACATGCTGACCGGCGCAATAGACAACCTGGCCTACTTGCTCAGTCCGGGAAGTTTCGCCTCGCCCGCCCGTTACACGTTGACCGACACCACGATCTCCTACGCCCAAGTCGACAACGAGACCTACGCCTACTATGTCGGCGTCATGTTTTATTCGCCCCGTTCCTATCTCAAGTTCCACGGTCTGAAAATCCAGTACTGGTCGGTGCTCTGAGTCCGCCCCGGGACGGCCGATCCCGGCATCCGGAAAAACGCACGGCGGCGAAGGATTTGAATTTCCGCACCCCTTCGTCTACAATGACCCCGCATGGAAAAAATCAGGATCCGAAGCGCGGGCGAGCTTCGGCTCAAGGGCCGGGTGAGGATCAGCGGCTCCAAGAACGCCGTCCTGCCCGCCATCGCCGCCTCGCTTCTCACCCGGCAAAAGGTCAAACTCCGCAACGTCCCGCTGGTCAAGGACGTCCACACCATCCTGACCCTGATGAAAGGCCTGGGCGCCGACTACAGCCTCCGCCGGAACACGCTGACGCTCGAAGCCGAGAAGTTCGCCTCGACCGAGGCCTCCTACGAACTTGTCCGCGCCATGCGGGCCTCCATACTCGTCCTGGGCCCGATGCTGGCCCGGAGCGGCAAGGCCGTCGTCGCCCTGCCCGGCGGATGCGCCATCGGCACCCGGCCCATCGACCTCCACATGAGCGGCCTGCAAAAGCTGGGGGCCCATTTGACCCTGGAGCACGGCTACATCACCGCCGAAGCCTCGAAGCTCCAGGGCGCGGACATCACCTTCGAGAAAAAAACCGTGGGCGGCACGGAAAACATCGTCATGGCCGCCTGTTTGGCCCGCGGCGAGACCGTGCTCCGCAACTGCGCCCTCGAACCCGAGGTCGAGAGCCTCTGCCGGCTCCTGATCAAGATGGGCGGCCGGATCGACGGCATCGGCGAGGACGTCATGCGCGTCCGGGGCGTGGACGAGCTGGGCGGAGCGGCGCATGATATCATCCCCGACCGGATCGAGGCCGGAACGTTCCTTGTGGCCGGCGCATTGAACCGGGGGAGCATCGACCTCGTCGACGCCGAGCCCGCGCATCTGTCGACCGTCATCGAGCGGCTGCGTTTTTCAGGAACGAGGATCGAAGTGACGGACGGCCGTATCCGGGTCACGGGCGGAGGCCGCATCCTTCCTCAGGACATCACCACCTCGCCCTACCCCGGTTTTCCCACGGACATGCAGGCCCAATTCATGGTCCTCCTGACCCAGGCGGCCGGCGCGTCGATCATCACCGAGACGATTTTCGAGAGGCGATTCTCCCACGTCAACGAGCTCCTCCGCCTGGGGGCCAGCATCGAGGTCTCGGGCGACAAGGCGACGGTCCACGGTCCGACGCCTCTCTCGGCCGCGGAAGTCATGGCCACCGACCTTCGGGCTTCGGCTTCGCTCATTCTGGCCGGTCTGGTGGCCCGGGGCGAGACGGTCATCAACGACGTCGAGCATCTCGACCGCGGCTACGAGAACATCGAGGACAAACTGCGCGGCCTGGGCGCGGATATCAAACGGATTCCCGCCTGAAGACCGGGCGACGGAAGGCAAGAGGTCGAAGATGGAAACCTGTCTCTTCTGCAAAATCATCGCCAAGGACATCCCCACCCGAGTGGTGCGCGAGGACGAAATCCTGCTGGCCTTCGAGGACATCCGGCCTCAGGCCCCCGTCCACATCCTGCTCATCCCCAAGGAGCATTTCGCCTCCCTGGCCGAAGCGGGAGAGAACAAGGAAAAAATACTCGGCCGCCTGCTGCTCGCCGCCGGCTCCGTGGCCCGGGAGAAGGGGCTGGATCGGACCGGATACCGCGTGGTGATCAACACCGGACCGGATTCCGGGCAAGAGGTCCAGCACATCCATGTCCATCTTCTGGGCGGCCGGAAGATGAGCTGGCCGCCCGGATGAGGGCTCCGGGCAGCCGCCCTGAAAAGAAAAGAGAGGAGGATCAGATGGTCAAAGCCACATGGCTGGGACACAGCGCCGTTCTGCTGGAGGGATCGCGGACCGTGATCATCGACCCCTTCCTGACCGGGAATCCCTGCGCCTCGTGCTCGCCGAAAGACATCAAGAAAGCCGACTTGGTGGTCGTCACCCACCACCACAGCGACCACCTGGGCGACGCCTTTGCCCTGTGCGAAGCCACGGGCGCCACCCTGGCGGCCATGCACGAGATCGCCGTCGAAGGGCAGGAACGGAATCTCAAGACGGAGGGCATGAACATCGGCGGCACGGTTGAGGTCGCGGGCGTCAAGGTCCACATGGTCAACGCTCTCCATTCGGCGGAAAAAGGACACGCCGCCGGCGTGGTCATCGAGATGGACGGACGGCGCATCTATCATGCCGGCGACACGGGCCTGACGCTGGACATGCAGCTCGTGGGCGAATTTTTTCGTCCCGACCTGAGTTTTCTTCCCATCGGGGACCGTTACACCATGGGCCCCGCTTCGGCGGCCAAGGCCGTGGAATTCATCAAAACCAAGCGGGTCATCCCCATCCATTACGGCACTTTTCCCCTGGTGGACACCGATCCCCGGGACTTCAAGAACAAAGTGGGCGATTCCGCCGAGGTCGTCATCCTCAAACCGGGAGAATCCGTCACCATCTGAGGCAGGCGCGGCCGTTGCCTCCGGGCGGAAACGCATGGCCTTCGTTATCGACGGCAGCAACCTCCTGGGGCACCGCGTCCCCGGCGGACACCGGGATCCCGAGGAGCGGATCCGCCTCGTGGCCCAACTGCTCGCCTTCCAGCGCCTCAACCGCAGCCGCGTTCTGCTCGTTTTCGACGGCCCGCCCGACGAACGGCTGGGGGACGGACGGCCGGCGGACAAGTTCCACATTCTTTTTCCGCCGCCCGGAGAGAAAGCGGATGGGATCATTCAAGACCTGGTCGCCGGTCTCACGGACCGAAGGAGCCTGACACTCGTCAGCTCGGACCGCGAACTCAGGGCCTTGGCCCGGTCCCGGGGAGCTTCTTGCCTGACCGCCTTGGAGTTCGAGCGACGCCTGAAGGCCGCCCTGCGCCAAGCACGAAAAGCGCGCGAACTGAACAAGCCCCGGGAGTCGCCGACACCGCTGGAGACGGAAATCTGGCTCGGCTTGTTCAAAAAGCGGAAACAATGAACATCGCCATCATCGGCGGCGGGCGACTGGGCGCCACCCTGGGGAAGGCTCTGGCCCGCCGCGGCTTTTCGATCCGAGCCGTCTGCGATCGGACAGCGGCCTTGGCGCGCCGAGCGCGCCGGGCCGTCGGCGCCGGACGGGCGACGACCGACGCCGCGCGCGCGGCCCGGGAGGCGGAGGTGGTGTTCCTCTGCCTTTCCGACGACGCCCTGGCCGGCGAGGCGCGTCGGCTCGCGCGCGCCGTCCGCGACTGGCGCGGCAAAACGGTCTTCCACTGCAGCGGGCTTCTTCCGTCCGCGATCCTCGCCCCCCTTCGGACAAGAGGCGCGGCTGTCGCCTCCTTCCACCCCGTTCAGTCCTTTCCGAAAAAGGGGATGGAGCCGGACGTGTTTCGGGAGATCTTCATCGGGCTCGAGGGCGGGGAAGCGGCCCGGGCCGTGGGACGAAAGATCGCCCTCCGTCTGGGAGCCGTGCCTTTCGTGCTCAAGCCGGCGGCCAAGCCGGCGTATCACGCCGCCTGCAGCCTGGCTTCCAACCACGGCCTGATCCTATTCCGCCTCGCGGCCGGCTTGATGACCCGGACGGGAGTGAGCCGCCGGACGGCCGAAAGGGTGCTGGGGCCCCTGGCGCAGGGAACTTTACACAACGTAAAAAACCTTGGATCGGAAAAAGCGCTGACCGGTCCTGTTCTCCGGGGCGACATCGCCGCCGTGCGGCGCCACCTCGATGTTCTGCGGGCCGACGCCGGGCTGCGACGCATTTACAAGCTCCTGGCCCGCGAAGGCCTGAAGATCGCCCGTACCTCGGGCCTCGAAGCGAAGAAAGCCAGAGCCCTCAGCCGGATGCTGGCAGGAGAATGACCTCTTCTTCGAGATCGAGGCCGAAACGCTCCTTGACCCGCCTCTTCAGCTCATCGGCCAGGCCGCGCACGTCGGAAGCCGTGGCCCCGCCCCGGTTGACGATGAAATTGCAATGGGCGCTCGAGATCGCCGCTCCGCCGCGGCTCAGCGAGGCGGCGCCGATTTCCTCCAGTACTTTTCCCGCGGCGAGGCGTGTTCCGTCCGCCCGGACTGGATTCTTGAAAAAACAACCCGCGCAGGCGACCGACCAGTTCGGATGACGGGTCTTTCTCTGCTCGAGAAAACAGGAGATTTCCTCCCGGATCTTGCCTTCATCTCCGGGGCTCAAAGCGAACGCCGCCTTGAGGAGGATCGACCGGTCGGCGCGCAGAGCGGAGCTTCGGTAGGCGAATCCCATCTGGTCCCGGCGAACGATGTGCTCCCGTCCCCGTCGGTCGAGGACCGCAGCCGATTCCAGCCTCTCGCCGATCGAGCGGCCGAAGGCCCCGGCGTTGCCGAAAACAGCCCCTCCGACCGTGCCGGGAATCCCCGCCAGATGCTCGAGTCCCCTCCACCCCCGTGAAACGGAGAATTCCACCAGGTCGGCCAATCGGGTTCCGGAGGCGGCCTCGGCGCCTGCTTTTTCGCTCCATGGGGAGAGGCCGGATGCGGCGTTTTTGATGATCAGTCCCCTGAATCCGGCGTCGTCAAAGAGAATGTTCGTCCCGCCGCCCATGACGAAATGGCGGATGCCCCGCCGGATGGCCAGACGAACGGCGCCGGTCAGTTCTTCGATGGTATCGGCCGTGAAGAAGAAATCGGCCGGCCCACCGATTTTAAAGCTCGAATGTTCGGACAGAAGAATGTCCCGGAGCGGGGGCTTTCCCAGAGCGGCCTCAATATCCGCCACCATGCTTTTCATGGACATCGCCGTTATTTTAAAGGATAGGGCGGGCATTGAAAAGCGGCGTGTGGAGGGGTGTTTAACTGGCACGGAAGTTGCTGTATAATGAAATGGGAATGGATGCGCGACTCTTCGAGAACGGTCTTCCGCGGTCCGAAACCGGCGAACAAGGTCACGGGTCGTATTGACATTTTCGGGAGTGAGGACTATCATTTCAGAAATTTTTGAGAGGTTGCCCATGAAAGCTCGAGCGTGGACCATCATGATCCTTGCCGGCGTTGTCGTCATGACCGCCTTCGCCCAGGATGACCCGAACCAGGCGTACATCAAGGCCATGACCGCTCAGGTTCCTGCTCAAAAAGCCCAGATGCTCAAGGATTTTATAAGCAAATATTCCGGGAAGGGCGTTCAATACGAAAACTACGCCCTGGCCAATCTGGCCATGCTGGCCTATCCCGGCAAAACGCCGCGGGAAACGATCGAAGCCGGTGAAAAAGCCCTCGCCTTGGGGGGGCTGGACGATCTGACCAAATATCAGGTCCTGGTGACCCTGGCCGGCGTTTTCATCCAAAGCGGACACAACTTGGAGAAAGCGAAGAGCTACGCGATGCAGAGCATGGAGATCGCCAAGGCCAACAAAAATTCGGACGACGGCGCCGCCTCGAGCGCCCAATGGAACCAGATGATCGGCGCCGGCCTGTATGTGCACGCCCAGGCCTCCGAAAAAACGAAAGATTTCAAGAGCGCCGTCGAGTCCTATATTCAGTCCTACAACATCCTCAAAAACAAGCAGATCCTCGCCGATCTGAACAAGATGGGCAAGCAATTGATGGACGGCAAGCACTACGCCGAAGCCGAGAAGCTCTACCGGACGCTCTACGCCTCGGCCAGGGAAACGGCAACCGGAATCCTCCTCGCCCGGTCACTCTATTACAGCGGCAAAACCTCCGATGCCCTGTCCGTCTACAAGGAGATCTACACCCGGAAGAAGACGGGCGAGGTCGCCTACAACATCGGCATCATCCTGGCCAAAGAGGCCAAGACCGACTCCTCGGTCGGTGAAGAAGCCATCCGCTACCTGCTCGAAGCGGCGTTTCTTTCCCAAACTCATTCCAAGCAGGCCATGGCCCTAGCCGAGAACCTGTTTTTCACCACGAACAAAGAGATCAAGTGGAACGAGCTGGTTACGCAAATCACCGACGTCAACAAGAAGCTCGACGAGATGACCAAGACCTACAACGACAAGTTCGGCGACAAAGAGGAAGAAGCCCTGAGCGCCGCCGACAAGAAGGAAATGAAGCGGCTCCTGGACGGCATCGAGGCGGAGAAGAAAAAGCTCGAGCCCCTCAAGACAAAACAGCAGAAGGTCATCGACCAGTTCAACAAGCTCCTCTCGGAAACCAAGGCGCGTTTGGGCATCCGCTGAACCGCGGGCCGTCCCGCCCGGCGGGAGCAGGCCGCTCTCACCCCCCGGAGTCTTCAACGCCGGGGACTGTTGGCGTAAAATAGAGGCTCAGGAGTTCGCGTGTCTTCCTCGCCGACGACGACGAAAACCCAGGCCCGGCGGCGCATCGCCGCGCTCCGGCACGAGATCGAATTCCACGAAAAAAAGTATTACGTCGACAACGACCCCCAAATCTCCGACCGTGAATTCGACCGGCTCATGAAGGAGTTGACGGACCTCGAAGCCCGGTTCCCGGATCTCGTCACTCCCGTCTCGCCCACCCGGCGCGTGGGTGAAAAGCTCGTGGAGGGATTCGTCTCCGTTTCCCACAGCCGACCCATGCTCAGCCTGGACAACTGCTACAGCGTCGAGGAGTTGGAGGATTTCGAGGAGCGCCTGCGCCGGCTGCTGCCCGGGAAAGATATCCGCTACGTCGTGGAGCTCAAAATCGACGGGCTGGGCATCGCTCTCCTCTACCGGGAGGGAACGTTCCGCCAGGCCGTGACCCGCGGCGACGGGCGTCAGGGGGACGACGTCACGGCCAACGTCAAGACCATCAAAAGCCTGCCCCTCGCCGTCGGCGAACAGCGCGTTCTTGAAGCCCGGGGGGAAATCTTCCTGCCCTTCTCCTCTTTTCGCCAGCTCAACCGGGAGCGCGAAGAGTCGGGCGAGCCCCTGTTCGCCAACCCCCGCAACGCCGCCGCGGGTTCGATCCGGCAGCTCGATCCCGCCGTCGTGGCCGGCCGGGGTCTGGACATCTTCCTCTACTCCCTCTTCATCGGAGACGACGAGCCGGCGACGCAGAAAGAGACGCTGCTGAAGCTGAAAACGCTGGGATTCAAAGTCAATCCCCACTGGCGGGCATGCCGCAACCTGGAAGAGGTCGTGGCCTACTGGGAAGAATGGAAAACCAAGCGGGACTCGCTGGAGTACGATTGCGACGGAGTGGTGGTCAAGGTCGACGACCGGGAACAGCGCCGCGCCCTGGGCCTGACGGCTAAGTCACCCCGGTGGGCCATTTCCTTTAAGTTCCCCGCCCGCCAGGCGACGACGCGAGTCGAGAAAATCGAAGTCCAAGTCGGGCGGACGGGCGCCCTGACGCCGGTGGCCGTTCTGGAGCCGGTCAAACTGAGCGGGACGACGGTCAGCCGCTCGACCCTTCACAACGAGGAAGAGCTCCGGCGCAAGGATGTCCGCGTCGGCGACACCGTCCTCGTCGAAAGGAGCGGCGACGTCATCCCCCGCGTGGTGGCGGTCGTTAAAGACCGCCGCCCCCGGGGAGCGAAACCCTTTTCCTTTCCCTCGACCTGCCCCCGCTGCCGGTCCAAAATTTTCAAGCCCGAGGGGGAAGTCATCTCCCGGTGCCTGAATCCGTCGTGCCCGGCGAGACTCCGGGAGTCGATCCTCCACTTCGCCTCTCGTCGGGCCTTGGATATCGAGGGCCTGGGCGAGGCTCTCGTGGACCAGCTCCAGGACAAAGGCGTGATCAAGCAGATACCCGATCTCTATCAGCTGAAACTTGAAGACCTGTCGCGTCTGGAACGGATGGGCGCCAAGAGCGCCCAGAACCTCCTGGACCAGCTGGAGAAGTCCAAGAAGAGGGACCTGGGGGAGCTCATTTTCGCCCTGGGCATCCGGCATGTCGGAGAGAGGACGGCCCGGGACCTGGCCGGGCGTTTCGGCAGCTTGGAAGCCCTGAGCCGGGCTTCGGAAGAAGAGCTTGTCGTCATCCCGGACGTCGGACCCAAGGTGGCGGAGAGCATCCTCTTTTTCTTCAAACAACCCGAGACGCACAGGCTGATCTCGGGTCTCCGGGAGGCCGGCTTGAATTTCTCCTCGCGGACGAAAGCTCAAGCCGGCGGGCCGCTCGCCGGGAGGGTATTCGTCTTCACCGGAGGTCTGGCTTCTTTCTCCCGCGACGAAGCGGGACGTCGGGTCGAGGACCTGGGGGGCGAAGTCGTTTCCGATGTCACCGGCCGGGCGACCGACGTCGTCGTCGGCGACTCGCCCGGCTCAAAGCTGGCCAAGGCCCGGAAGCGGGGCCTGACCCTCTTGTCCGAGACAGAGTTTCTGAAGCTCGTCGGCAAGCCTTCCGCCTGAACAAAAACAGCGCAACACAATTCCCGATTCGGGAATTTCATTGAGAGTCGTTTAACCGCTTTTCTCCCCTCCGGACAGCCTTTTTTTGCTATGCTCCCCCCGGCAAATTGCCAATTACCGATGAATGTGGTAGTTATTGAACATGCTCATCGCCTTGGCCCAGATTTCCCCCGTTTTGGGCGAGGTGAACAAAAACCTCCGGCTTCATGTCGCGCTCATTGAAAAGGCGCTCAAAAAAGGGGCGAAGGTCATCGTCTTCCCCGAGCTCAGCCTCACCGGCTATAAGCTCCGCGACCTGGCGGTGGAAACGGCCCTCGTCCCGGGGAACAACGGTCCGTTCCGGGAGCTGCTGCGTCTCAGCCGGCGGATTGCGATCGTCGTCGGGTTCGTCGAGGCGGCCGACTCAGGGCTCTTTCACAACGCCGCGGCCTTTCTGGCCGGAGGCCGCATACTCCACATTCACCGCAAGGTCTTCCTTCCGACATTCGGCATGTTCGAGGAAGCGAGGTTTTTCGCCCCGGGACGCGACTTCAAGACGTTCGATTCCCCCCTCGGCCGGACGGGTCTCATGATCTGCCGGGACTTTCTCCATTTGAGCTCCGGCTATCTTCTTCAAACCGGCGGAGCGGAAACGATCGTCGTCCTCAGCGCCGCTCCCGGACGCGGAGGCACGGAAAAAGCGAGCGCCTCCTTCGCCACGAGCCGCATGTGGGAAATGATGGGCGAGACCCTGTCTTTTTTCACTTCGGCTTTCGTCGTCTATTGCAATCGGTCCGGATTCGAGGATGGAATGGCCTTCGCCGGGGGGTCGTTCGTTTACAACCCTCTGGGCCGTCTCGCGGCCAAGGCCGCTTACGCCAAGAACGACTTTCTCCTTGCCGGGATCGACCGCCGGGAAGTCCTCAGAGCCCGCCGGTTGTGGCCCTGGACGAGGGACGACAAGCCGGAGGTCGCGCTCCGCGTTCTTCAAAGGGCTTTCGACCGCCATGAAGATTGACTGCGCTTTCGTCGAGCGGGTGCTGTGCGCCTTCATCCGGGAGGAGTTGGGCAAGGCCGGCTTTCGCCGGGGCGTTCTCGGCCTGTCCGGCGGCCTCGATTCCGCGGTCAGCGCCGCGCTGTCGGCCAAGGCCCTCGGCCCGAAAAACATCCTGGGCCTCATCCTTCCCTACGGCCGCTCTTACGCCGCCGATGTCGAGGATGCGCGGGACGTGGCCCGGCGGCTGAAGATACGGTCCCGAGTTCTGGACATCGCCCCCATGGTGGACGCTTATTTCCGCGCCGTTCCCACGAAGGCCCGGACCTTGAGGGGCAACAAGATGGCCAGGGAGAGGATGTCCATCCTCTACGATTTCTCGGCGAGGGAGAAGGCCCTCATTATCGGAACGAGCAACAAAACGGAGCTCCTGATCGGCTACGGCACCATTCACGGCGACATGGCCTGCGCCCTCAACCCCTTGGGCGATCTCTACAAGACTCAGGTCCGGCAGCTGGCCGCCCACCTCCGCCTCCCCTCGAAAATCCTCAGCAAAAAGCCGACGGCCGGATTGTGGCCCGGCCAGACCGACGAGGGCGAAATCGGCCTGAGCTACGACGAGCTTGACCGGATCCTTTACCGTCTCGTGGACCTGCGTCATTCCAAGGCCGAAGTCGTCTCCGCCGGATTCGCCCGGGCCAAGGTGGAGCGCATTGTGGCCCAGATCAGGAAATCCCAGTTCAAGCGCTGCCTGCCTCCCATCGCCAAGATCTCCTCCCGCACGATCGGCCACGATTTCCTCTATCCCTACGATTGGGGCCGATAGCATGGCCGGGACGCTGTATGTCGTCGCCACGCCCATCGGCAACCTCGAAGACTTGACCCTGAGAGGCATCCGCGTGTTGAGAGAGGCGGCGGTCATCGCTTGCGAGGACACCCGTCAAACGGTCAAGATCCTGAACCGTCACGGAATCAAAAAGTCGCTGCTCAGCTATTACCAGCCCAAGGAAGGGAAAAGAATTCCCGAAATCATGCGGCATCTCCTGTCCGGCCGGAATGTGGCCCTTGTCTCGGACGCGGGAACTCCGGGAATCTCCGATCCCGGCTTCAGGCTCATCCAGGAGGCCCTGAGAGCATCCGTGGCCGTCGTTCCGATTCCTGGCCCCTCGGCAGTCGTTGCCGCCCTTTCCGTATCCGGGCTGCCCGCTCATAAGTTTCTGTTTCTCGGATTCCCTCCACCGAAAAGAGAAGCCTGCCGGAAGCTCCTGTCGTCCCGACGGGAAGAAGAAGCGACTCTCATTTTTTATGTTCCATCCAGAAAACTCACGTCTTTCATCGAGATTTCCCTGGAGGCTCTCGGGGATCGCCGAGCGGTCATAGGCCGGGAAATAACCAAGATTCACGAGGAATTCATCAGAGGACGTCTGGGAGAACTCAAAAAATCCCTTTCGCCCGGAAAAATGAAGGGCGAGGCTGTTTTGATGATTGAAGGATCGAGCCGTAAGAAAAATAGGCGCATTCATATCTAAATCTCATTGATTCTCTTCCATTTTGTGTGGGGAAGTCGGTAATTCCAATAAAATATGCGACATTTTCTCTAAGTTTCTATATTGAAAAATATATTTTAGATATACTTGACAAAACTATGCTTAGATATTATATTATCATTGTTGATTAAACACTTTTGGGAGGTATGAAATGGCCATCATCAGATGGGATCCTTTCAGGGACATGATGACCCTGAGAGAAAAAATGAACCGGCTTTTTGAGGATACGTTCACGGGGAGAGAGGACAAGGACATCGTCCAGGGAACCTGGGCCCCCTCGGTGGACATCTTTGAAAACGAAAGCGAGCTTGTCCTGACGGCCGAAATTCCGGGAGTCAAGGAAGACGACCTCGAAATCAAGGTTGAGGACAACACCCTGTCGATCTCGGGCGAACGCAAGTTCGAGAAGGAAACCAAGGAAGAGAACTATCACCGCATCGAGCGGTCGTACGGTTCGTTCTACAGGTCCTTCACCCTGCCGAATTTCATCGACCACGAGAACATCAAGGCCGAGCACGACAACGGCCTGCTGCGCATCACCATGCCCAAAAAACCCGAGCTCAAGGCGCGCAAGGTGAAGGTCCTCAAGCCGGCCTCGGCCGACAAGGAAAAAGCCAAGTAACCGATTCCTCCGAGTCTTCCGCCAGCCCGGCCTTCCCGGCCGGGCTTTTTTTTGGCCGGCGTCAGCCCTGGGCCCGGGCCAGGGTCAGAACCCTGACGTCCCCGGCTCCGGCCCTCAGGAGAACGCGGCAGCATTCCGCGACCGTGGAGCCCGTGGTGTACACGTCATCGACCAAAAGGCACCTGCGTCCCAGGAGTTCTCCCGGCCGTCGCACCTTGAAAGCTCCGGACACGTTCCGCCGCCTCCGGGCGGAATCCAGTCCGGCCTGCGGGGGGATGTCCTTCTCTCTCGCCAACAGGCCTCCGAGAAACGGCGCCCCCGCCCGGGCCGCCAGGTGGCGGGCCAGGACGGCGGCCTGGTTGAATCCCCTCTCCCGCCGTCGCCTCCGGTGCAAGGGGACGGGGATGACGCCCTCCACTCCCCGCCACAGATCGATATCCTCCCGCAACGCTTCCCAGGCGAATCGGGCCAGGTCGCGGCCGAGGACCTCGCCGCCCCGGTATTTGAACACCAGAATCACCTGCTTGAGAAGTCCGGCGTAAATCCCGGCGGAGCGGTGCCGGATGAAGGGGGGCGGGTTCCGGACACAGGAGACGCACAGATCCGCGGCGGGTCCGGCCGCCTGGAGGAACAGCCCGCAACGCGGGCAGACGCCCCGCCGTTCCCCTTTCAGACCCCCGAGGCATGTTCGGCACACAAGACGCTCTCCGGCGTCCTCGAGCAGACGTCCGCACAAACGGCAATCCGAAGGAAAAACGACGAGTTCGCCGAGCTTGAAGAGGCGCCTAAGCCTCTGATTCCATCTCCGCTCCGGATTCAATCTTCTGCTGGCAATCCAGGCAATGAACCGACCAGGGCAGCGCCTCCAGCCTTTTCTTGGTGATGGGCCGGCCGCACATTTGACAGATTCCATAGCGTCCTCTTTCCAGGGAGCGGAGCGCCTGGTCGATATGCATAAGCAGGTCTCGGTCCGTATCGGACAGACTGAGCAGAAACTCCTTGGTGTAGGAGCTTTCCGCCTTGTCGGCCACGTCCCGGGCGATGTCGGTTTCGACCTCCTTGCTTTCCGCCACGGTCCGGCTCAGTTTGCTGACGATGGCTTCTTTCTTGTCCATGAGCTTCCGCCGGATCTGCTCTTTCTCCTTCTTGCCCAGCTTCATGGTCGCGTCTTTTTTCTCCCGGGCCGCCGGCGCGGGCTTTTTCGCGAGACGGCTTCGCTTGAGGAACCGAGGTTTCTTGATCAGCTTACTTGGCATAGTGTTTTCCTTTCACAATCGTCAGTCCGCGGTAAACCTGCTCCAGGAGGACGACACGGGCCAGTTCGTGGGACAAGGTCATTTTCGACAGCGACAAGCGCACCCTGGCCCTCTCAACGAGCCGCTCGGCCAGACCGAGAAACCCTCCGCAGATGAAGGTCAGCGGCCGCGAGGCGGATCCGTGCCGCTCCAAAAAGCGAGCCAATTCCTCCGAACTCATTTCTCTTCCGCGGTCAATGAGGCAAATAATATAATCATCGCTCAGGTGTTTTTCAAGCCCCCGCGCCTCGATGTCCAGTATCCTGGACCGCTGGTTTTCCGGTATCCCGGAGGCTCCGCGGGTTTCAATCAGGCGACAAGACGCCAGGCGGCCGATCCGGGCCACGTAGTCCTCCTGAAGACTCCGAAGACGCACGGTCCTGCCCGGCCAGAGGAAAGTGATCGTCAAAGGAATCCCTCGCTCCAAACCGCCACACCATAACGGTATACGCCCTAAAAGTCAATCTTTTCTCACCGGCGCGGCCGGCGGCGGGGCCCTTCTAGTAGACCGCCCTCGGCGCGTCTCCCCAAAGCTTCTCCAGGGAGTAAAACACGCGTTTCTCCTTGGAAAAGACATGAATAAGGAAAAAGCCGTAATCCATCAGGATCCAGTCTCCTGCGCCGCGGCCTTCGACCCCCAGCGGGCGCAGGCCTTCCTTGCGCAGCTCGCGTTCGACATGATCCGATATGGCCTGATTCTGCCGCGCGGAATTGCCGTTCAGGATGACGAAGAAGTCGGTGAACGCGGCCAGGTCCCTCAGGTCGAGGACATGAATGTCCTCGGCCAGCTTGGCTTGGCAAAACCCGACCGCCTTCCTCACCTCGCTTGGAAGATTTCTCTTGGCGGCTTTCTTCGGCTTGGTGTTTGTCATTGTCCCCCTTTATAAAGGCGATGGCGGTGGATATACTTTTCGACCGGACCGGGCACCAAGCCGGCCAGGGAGTCCCCTCGGCGGGCGCGGCGCCGGATATCGGTCGAAGAAATGTCCAGGGCTGGAATGGGAAGAAGATAAACGGAGGATGCGCGCGGCAGACAGCCGACCACGGCTCCGTCGGGTTCGAGCTCCACAAAACGGACCGCCGGCCGACGCCCCAGAACGCGCCGGGCGCGTCCGAGGTCGTATCCCGGCCGGCTGGTAACCACGAAATGGCACTGCTCCAAAACCCGCCGGTACTCGCGCCAGGTTTCGATTTCCAAAAAGGCGTCGATGCCCAGCACGAAAAAAAGAACGGCTTCCCGGTGACGGCGGCGCACTTCTTCCAGGGTCAAGACCGAATAGGATGTCCCTCCGGCTTCAATCTCCAGGGAGCTGGCCGTGAGTCCCGCACGACCCCGGCAGGCCAGTTTCACCATCTGCAGCCGGTGCTCCGCAGAGGCCGTGGCCGCGGATTTCTTGTGGGGCGGGATGGCGGAAGGGATGAGAAGGACCTGGTCGAGGCGGAACCTCCGGCGGGCTTCGACGGCCGCCCTCAGATGGCCGAGGTGGATGGGATCGAACGTCCCTCCCTGAAGTCCGATGCGGCGCGCGGTCATGCCTTCATCCCTCCGCCTCTCCGGCATCCGAATCGCCGGCTGATTCCAGGGCTCTCCAGATTTCGGACGTCAGATTTTTGAGCCCCGTTCTTTTCAAAGCCGAGACCGCAAGAAAAGGCAGGCTCCAAGCGGCGGCCTCTCGACGAAGCTTCTCCAGCCGGCGGAGGTCTCCGGCCAACAGGTCTGTTTTGTTGGCCGCCACGATCTGCTTCCTCTGCAGAAGGGCGGGGTTGAAGGCCTCGAGCTCGTCCCGGACGACGCGAAAGTCATCAACCGGATCCCGACCCGACTGCGGAGAGACGTCCACGACATGGACGAGAGCTTTTGTCCGTTCGACATGCCGCAGAAACCGGACGCCCAGCCCGTGCCCCAGATGGGCGCCTTGAATCAAGCCGGGGATGTCGGCCACGACGAAGCTGCGCTCCTCGTCCAGGTCCACCACGCCCAGGTTGGGGACGAGGGTGGTGAAGGGGTAATCGGCGATGACCGGCCTGGCCGAGGAAATCCTGGAGATGAGCGTCGACTTGCCGACGTTGGGATAGCCCACCAGCCCGACATCGGCTATGAGCTTCAACTCGAGTATGAGCTCCCGTTCCTCCCCCGCTCGTCCGGGCTCGCATTCGCGCGGCGCCCGGTGAGTGGCCGAGACGAAGGAGGCGTTCCCCCGCCCTCCCCGCCCCCCCTTGGCCGCCAGATAGCTCAGACCCGGCTTGTCGAAATCGAACAGGATCTCTTCGCCCGTTACGGATTTGACGGCTGTCCCGGGAGGGACAAGAAGGGTCAGGTCGCGGCCCTTGCCGCCCCTCCGATTGCCTCCCTCTCCGGGAGCGCCGGGCCGGGCCTTATTGATAGGATGGAAACGAAAGAAGGAGAGAGACTTCACGCTTCGGTCGGAGAGGAGAAAAACGCTTCCTCCGTCCCCGCCCCGTCCTCCGTCGGGACCGCCTTTCGGCACGCCCCATTCCCTCCTGAAGCTGAGACAGCCGTTTCCCCCCCGGCCGGCGCGGAGAGTCACACGAACCCGGTCGGCGAACATCCTTTTCAAGCCGCGTTCGCGGCCATGGGGAATGAACTCACGCCGTCCCGATCCGCACCGATCCTCAAGAAACCGGGGGCAGGACGGAAACGATCTTGCCCTTCCTTCCTTTTTCCTCGAATTTGACGACTCCCGTGATCCGGGCGAAAAGAGTGTCGTCCTTGCCGAGCCCGACGTTCAGGCCCGGCTTGATGGGCGTTCCCCTCTGCCGGACAAGAATCGTGCCGGCGTTGACCGCCTGGCCGCCATGGCGCTTGACGCCCAAACGTTTGGAATGGCTCTCCCGCCCGTTGCGTGCCGATCCGCCGGATTTTTTATGAGCCATTTCGAATCTCCTTTATTTCTTCTTCTTGACCTTGAGAGCGGGTTTGGCCGCCGTCTTCTTCGGCCTCGCTTTGGCTTTCGGCGGTTTGGCCGGCCTGGCCGCCTGTTTCGCCGGAGCGGGCTTGGCTTTTTTGGTCGGAAGAGGTTTGGCCGCCGCCTTGGGCTTTTCCGCGACGGGCTTGGCCGGCGGGGGAGTCGGCGCCGGTCGGGGCCGGGGCTTTTCGGCTTCCGGAGCCGCCTTCTTTTCGGGCGCCTTGGAAACATCGGGGAGGATGTCCGTGATCTTCACCCGGGCCAGTTGCTGACGATGTCCCCTGAAACGCTTGTATTGCTTCCGCCTCTTTTTTTTGAAAATGAGGACTTTGTCTCCCTTGCGGTGCTCCATAACCTCCGCCCGGACGCCGGCGTTGGGAAGAAAGGGGGAGCCGATCATCACCTTGTCTCCGTCGGCGATGAGGAGGACTTTGCTGAATTCGAAAGCTCGGCCGGTCTCGACGCCGATCTTTTCGATATCGAGCACATCACCTTCTTGGACCTTGTATTGCTTTCCGCCGGTCAGGATGACAGCAATCATTTATGCAACCTTCTTCGGGATTTGTGCCTACGACAAGGCAACGCAACTTTAGCACAGGGAGGGTTTTCTGTCAATCGGCCCGGATTGACAGGAGAAGGGGTTTCTCTTAACCTGAGCGTGTCCGGGCGGTTAGCTCAGCGGGAGAGCATCGGTCTTACACACCGGGGGCCGCAGGTTCGACCCCTGCACCGCCCATCCTTTCCGAAGCCACCGACCTTTTGCCCCCCCTTAATTGGTTAAGGGGGTTGGGGGGATTAATAGAATTAAGAAAGTATTAAAAGGTGGCTTCGGTATATCTTCCGCCACCGACCTTTTGCCCCCCCTTAATTGGTTAAGGGGGTTGGGGGCAACCTCTCCGCAGATGCCATCGAGTTCCCCCCTGATTCGCCAGGGGGGACGGGGGGGTTAATAAAATAAAACAAAATTGAGGGCGTCTGCGGCAATTCTGGGGGTTGGGGGCGACCTCTCCGCAGGCGCCTTCGGCAAAGTCTTCCGCCGTCTTCCGGCCATCCTGATTTTTTGGCGGGCCTATGATATATTGCCTCAAGCGATGCTCAAGGATTTCCGCCGTTTTTTCAAATTCCTTCCTGTTCTGGCCGCCGCTTTTCTCCTGGCCGGATGCGCCGCCTTCGAGTATGCGCCCCAGGACACTGATGCCCCGCCGCATCACGGACCGAAATCGTTCCTGAACGTTCCCTCGGGCCCGAAACACACCCTCGGCGCCTTCCTCCGCTGTTACTTCGGCTGGGAACGGCCCGACCCGCCCGCCGTCCCGCCTGAGCTCCTGCCGCAAGAATACAGACCGGAGACCGTCGCTCCGGACCTGAAAAGCATCCATGCGCCCGACCCGGAGCGCATTCAGCTCACCTGGATCGGCCACTCCTCGTTCCTCATCCAGGTCGAAGGCCTGAACATCCTGACCGATCCCGTCTTCAGCCGGCGCGCCTCTCCGCTCCCGTTCACCGGTCCCGTGCGCCTCGCGCCTCCGGGATTGGACTTCAAGAATTTGCCGCGGATCGACGCCGTCCTCATCAGCCACGATCATTACGACCACATGGACAAGCGGACGCTTCAGAGACTGGGCGGCAAGCCCCGGATCTTCGTCCCCCTCGGCCACCGCCGGATGCTCGCCGCCTGGGGCCTTTATCGGGTTTCGGAGCTCGATTGGTGGCAATCCTCGCCGCTCGGTCCGGCGCTCGTCCATTGCGTGCCGGCCCGCCACAACTCCAACCGCGGACTGTTCGACGCCGATACGTCCTTATGGTCGGGATGGGTGATCGAGACCCGGAGAGGCGCCGTGTATTTCGCCGGGGATACGGGTTACGGCCCGCACTTTGAAGACATCGGCCGCCGATGGAAGCCCATCCGCCTGGCCCTCCTGCCGATCGGAGCCTACAGCCCCCGGCGGGTGATCCGGACGGTGCACATCGATCCCCCGGAAGCCGTCCGGGCCCATCTTGAATTGGAAGCGGAGGCGTCCGTGGCCATGCACTGGGGCACCTTCGCCCTCAGCCCGATTCCGCCCCTCGAGCCGATGGCCGAACCGCCCCTTTATCTCCGCCGAGTTCTGAAAGACGCCGGACTGGACGATAAAGACTTCCGGGTGATGAAAATAGGCGAGACGGCGTTTTTTTGAGGCCGAGGCGCGAGGCGCGCCGCGGCGCTCACTCGGCCTCGATCCCTACGTGAAACGTCACCGCTTTTTCCGCGGTGTTGCTTCCCAGATTCAAGGTCATCCCGCCCTTCTTCGCCGCCAGGGACTCGCCCTCGGCCATCTGAAATGACGTCAGGATTTCCCATCCCTGGGCCTTCAGGACCTCGGCGTAGCGGGACAACCCGCCCTCTTCCACGTCGCTCAAGACGATGGTCCAATGTTTCCTGTCGGCGCTGTGCGCCCGCACGACGCCCGTGACTTTGCCCAAAGTGAAGCGGGGGACGTCGCCCGGAATGTCCGCCGGCCACTCTTCCGCCTCACCCCAGCTGAGGTCGCCCTCCTTGGTGGAAACCTTCATGCTCTGGCCCTTGATGTCCACGTCGACCTTGCCGCCCGTGGCTTTTTCGATCATTTCCTCGGCCGCTTTCTCGGCCGCCTTTTCCCGGCTGGTGCAGGCGGGCGAAATGACCAGGCAAAAGACAAAGGCCGCCAGTGAAACAAAGAGGGAGGTCGTATTTCTGATGCGCATTGTTCTCTCCTTTCGCCAGATATTGTCGCAAAGTCGGCGGCGAAATTCAACGTCCGGCGGCGGTGATCATAATCCCCAAGAGGCCGGGGGGTTCTTGACGCCGACGGGCCAAAATCGGAAAATCGGATTTCGATGGAAAAACGGACCGGGGAGGGAGTGTGGAAGGACAGGTTCAGGGTTCGGGCTTATGAGCTCGACGACCGCTGGCGCCTCCGTCCGGCCTCGCTGTGCAACTACCTCCAGGAATCGGCCGCCGCCCACGCCCACGCGCTGGGCGTATCCGTGGACGCCCTCCATCCCCGGGGGCTCACCTGGGTCCTATCCCGTTTCCATGTCCGGGTGAGCGCCTATCCCCTCTGGCGGCAGGAAGTCACGGTCGAAACGTGGCCATCGGCCGTCTCGGATTTGTTCGCCTTGAGGGATTTCCGCGTTCAGGATGCCGGGGGAGCCCTCCTGGCCGTGGCCAGCTCCTCCTGGATGGTCATCGACCTCCAGAGGAGGAAGCCCGTTCCCCTTCCGGATTTCATCCTCTCCATCCACCGCGACAGTCCCGGCCGCGCCCTGGACGAACCGTTCGCCAAGCTTCCCGAGCCGGACATTTACTCCTGGTCCAAAGTCCTCGAGATACGGAACGCCGACCTGGACCTCAACCTTCATCTCAATTTCGTGAAGTCCATCGAGCTGGGCCTCGAGGCCGTGCCGGCCGAGATTCTCGCCCGGCAGGCGCTGAGCGACCTCGAAGTCTCGTTCCGCGCCGAGGGAAGGAAAGGGGACCGGGTCGTGGCCAAATCGGGGAGCCTGCCGGGGAAAGAGCCTCTTCGCCTGGGGCACACGCTTCTTCGCCAAAGCGACGGACGGGAACTGACCCGCATGACTTCGATCTGGACGCCTGCCGCCCCGGCCGCGTCCCCGCCTCCCCGCCCCGCGTCTCCTTGAACCCGGGTCCGCTCCCGGAGGTTGCTGTTCGTGTTATACTAAAGGCGCCGAACACGCGGAGGAAACGACATGAATGGAACAATCCGGCTCAGCGCCCGGCAATATGAAGACCTTTTAAAACTGGTCTACCTCGGCAATTTTCTGGTCAACAACTATCGGTCCGACAAGCCCGAGTCCCGATTCGACGATCTGGAGAGCTATCTCTTCTCCTTGGCCAAGGACTACGGACTGTCGCAGGCTCTGGACATGGACGCGGAGACCGGGGTCGTCTATCCTTCCCGGGAATTCTCCCAGGCCGAGGAGCTGAACGAGTACATCGACGACTTCATCGACAACAGCTTCTGGGACGAACTCGTCCAGCGCCTGGCCAACCGGGACCTGTACCGGAAATACGGCGAGGAAGCCGTCGAAGCGATGAGCTGGGAGGAATTGAGGAAAATCGAAGAGCCGACCCATCGGAGATACGCCTCGGAAATCGAGAAGCACGGACTTGAGAACCTGGAAATCGTCAACCGCAAGGCCAGTTGAACATCCCGACGAACCGCACCGGAACAAGGGCCGCCGGAGAGGACGCCGCCGGCCGCAGGATCCTGAAAATCCTTGGCCGGCGGCTCTTTAACCGATGAACAAAACCGCGTCTTTTTTCTGGCTGACAGCCGCCGCCCTGCTCTCCGCCGGCGGTCTCGTGTTTTCTCTGTGGCTGACCATATCCAATTTCAACCTGATTTGGCTTATCCTCTCGCCCGTCATCATCGCTTTCTATCAGTCCCCGGCGGTTCTGATCTACAGGATATGGAAACGCCGCAAAGCGGTTTCTGTTCCCCCCCCCTGAACCTGCGGATTAATCTCATCAGGCTTTTTCCTTTTTAAATTTTCACTTGACTAAAATTGTTTTATGATGTATGTTGTATGTATAAATGTCCATAAAAATAGCAGATGAAATCTGGATATGCACAGCGCTTCTTCATAAGGAAAATCCCTATAAGACCGATTTCTCCACGGCCGAGATCGTGGACAGAGTGGCCGAGCAGAATATCTTCGGCCGCCTCAGGCCGGGAGTCATCGTTCACGTGAATCTGCATTGCGTAGCGAACAAGCGTCCCAATCCGGCCAACTATCGCGTCCTCTACGAAACTTCGCGCGGCCGAAGACGGCTCTTCAAGCCCGGCGACGACTTCCACCCTTATCGGGAGGAGGGCAAAGTCCATCCCCTCCCTGACGAACTGCCGGAGAAATACCAATCCCTCCTGACCTGGTACAAAAGCCATTTCTGATTCGGCGGCGCTTCTCTCAGGAACTTCTGTCCCCGTCCTCTTCACTCCCGTCGGGCGAATCACCCCTCGCCCGATACGCGGCCGAGGGGACGGCTGTTGACGGACGGCGGGGAGATTGCTAAGATTCTTTTCCTCCATGCCGCATCTCAATCCATCCGCCGAAAGGTGTCCCCATGTCTCTTAACAAACTTCACGCCTTGGCCTTGACCGCCCTTTTGGTTCTGAGCGCCTCGGCCGCCGGCCCGGCCGACGAAACGCAAAACCGCATCGCCCTCCTGGAGAAAGCGGCCGACAATTCGCTTCGGGATTGGGAATGGACGTCGCAGGACGTTTCGGGGATGGAGAGGACGACGTTCGCCGCTCCGGGATGGGCCCCTCTCCGGCGGGGCGCGGCGATCCGCGACAAGGTCTTCTGGCTCCGGCGGGAGTTCAAAACCCCGGGAGCCTTGGCCGGATTGAACCTCCATGGCCGGGATCTCGAGCTCGTCGGCTCCTTCCGCGGCGCCGGTCTTTTTCGCGGCCGGTTCTTTGTCAACGGACAAGAAAGCCGGTCCTTCGATCTCGACTTCGGCAATCAGGGCTCCACGCTGTCCCGAACGCTCCCCCTGACCTCCGGGGCGAGGACGGGCGAGGACCTTTTCCTTTTCTTCCGATTCGAAAATTTGGGAAAACACCCACGGGTCTCCAAAGCGGGGCCCGAACCGGGGACCTATCTCGCCCTCCGGGACGTCCGATTTCTTTCGGCCGGCTTGGCTGAGGCCCTCCGGCCGGTGGAGGTTTTCCTGACCGACGTCATGACAGGGGCCGCGCTTCTCAACCTTCTGCCCGAGCCCGAGCTCCCCCCGCGTCTCATGCGGCCGGTCTCTCCGCAATACAGGCGGCTCGGGAACTCGGCCCGATTCAAGAAACTCCAGGCCGATTTTCTGCGCGCCCTCGAGGATTTCGACGTCCGGACCCTTGCGAGCGCCGATCCGGCCGCGCTCCAAGCGGCTCTCGCCGCTTTTTACCGCCGGACCGCCGCCGTGTCCTCCTTCGCCCGCGAACGCACCGTCTTCGCGGCCGGCAATTCCCACATCGACCTGGCCTGGTTGTGGCGATGGATGGAGACCGTCGAGGTGGCGCGGGCCACCTTCTCCACCATTCTGGACAACATGGAAGAGTATCCCGAAATCGTCTATCTTCAGAGCCAGGCCCAGGCCTACAAATGGATGGAAGAGCGCTACCCGGAGCTATTCGAGCGCATCCGCCGCATGGTGAAGAAAGGCCGCTGGGAGATCGTGGGCGGCATGTGGGCCGAACCCGACTGCAACCTTATCGACGGCGAATCCTTCGTCCGGCAGCTCCTCTACGGCAAGCGGTACTTCCGCGAGAAGTTCGGCGTCGAGGTCAAGGTGGGCTGGAATCCCGATTCGTTCGGCTACAACTGGAACATGCCGCAGATCTTCCGACGGGCGGGCCTCGAGGCCTTCGTCACGCAGAAAATCTCCTGGAACGACACGAACGTTTTCCCCCACCACTTCTTCTGGTGGGAGGGTCCGGACGGAACGCGGCTGCTCACCTACTTCCCCCCCACGGGATACGTCGGGGAGCTGCGGCCCGAGGAGATCGTGCAGGGCGCCAGGCTTTTTGAGAGGAACACCGGCCTCCGGACGCCGCTCGTTCTCTACGGCTTGGGCGACCACGGCGGCGGGCCGAACCGGGAGATGCTCGACCGGGCGAGGGCGTTTTCCGAGCAGAGAATCTTCCCCCGTCTCGAACACACGACGTTTCAAGGATTCCTCGGCCTCTTTCCCCCGTCCGTCCTGGAATCGCTCCCGGTCTGGCGGGACGAGCTGTACCTGGAATACCACCGCGGGACGTTCACCACTCAGGCGGAAACCAAGCGCTCCAACCGCAAGTCCGAAATCCTCTTGACCGACGCCGAGAAGCTGTCGTCCCTGGCCGCGCTCATGGGCGGCGCCTACAGGAGCGCCGAACTTCTCCGCGCCTGGGAAAAAGTGCTCATGAACCAGTTCCATGACATTCTGCCCGGATCGAGCATCACCGCCGTATACCGCGACGCAAAGGAATCCTACCTCGAAGCGCGCGGCCTGGCTGAGGGGGCCTTAAACGAAAGCCTGGCCTTTCTGGCCTCCCGGGTCGCGACCGACCGGGGTCCGGGCGGCAGGCCTCTTCTTGTCTTCAACACCCTCGCCTGGGAGAGAGACGGTCTGGCGACCTTCCCCCTTGATGCCGACCTCGCTGCCGGGGCGAAAATTTTCGACGACGGCGGCCGGGAGATCGCCTGCCAGACGGATTCCTCAGGCCGGGAAGCCTTCTTCCTCGCCCGCCGCGTCCCGGCCATGGGCTACCGCGTCTTCTGGCTGCGGCCGGAGGCGGGCTCCCCGCCGGTCCCTGAGGCGGTCGGAGGGACGCTCAGGGTCGAGGGCGCGACCCTGGAGAACGAGTTTTTCATCGTCGAGGTCGACCCGAAGAGCGGGAACATCCGACGCCTCTACGACAAGGCCAACCGCCGGGATGTTCTCGCCCCGGGGACCGAAGGCAACCGTCTTCAGCTCCTCGAAGACATCCCCGACAGATGGGACGCCTGGAACATAAAATACACGGGCCGGGAATGGTCCCTCGACGAGGCGCGCGGCGTGAGAATCGGGCGCCGGGGTCCTGTTCAGGTCTCGATCATCGTCGACAAGGACTTCCTCGGACTGTCCAAAGCCCGGCGCGAGCCCACGACCGACTTTCCGTCCTCTTTTTTCCGCCAGGAGATCATCCTCACCGCCGGAGTGCCGCGGGTCGACATCATCATGAAAGCCGACTGGTGGGAAGATCATGTCCTGCTCAAAGCCGCCTTTCCCGTCGCCGTCTCGAGCCGGGAGGCGTTCTACGAAATCCCCTATGCTTATATCGCCCGGCCGACATCGCGCGCCACGGACCGGGAGCGGGCCCGGTTCGAGGTCCCCGCCCTCCGCTGGGCCGACCTGTCGGACGGCGCCTACGGCGTGAGCTTGCTCAACGAATCCAAATACGGCCACGACATCGAGGGCGGGGTCATGCGGCTGACTCTGCTGCGCTCGCCTCTCGACCCCGATCCCATGGCCGACAGGGGGCGCCATGAATTTTCCTATGCCCTCTATCCTCACTCCGGGACCTGGCGCGAGGCCGACACCGTCCGCCGCGGCCACGAATTCAACACGCCCCTCCTCGCGCGGCTCCTGGATCGCCGCGCCGGGGAATGGCCCGCCTCGTATTCCTTTTTCGGCGCCGAGCCGTCCCATATCGTCCTGGCCGCGGTGAAAAAAGCCGAGGACCGCGACAGCCTCGTTCTCCGTCTCTACGAGGCCGAGGGGACCGCCGCCCGGGCCCGGCTGCGCTTTTTCCGCGCCCCGAAGGAGGCGCACCTCGTCGACCTTATGGAAAATCGGCTGGGGCGGCTTCCTCTCGAAGGGGCGGCCCTCGAGCTGGATTTCGGCCGCTCGGAGATCAAGTCGGTCGAACTCGTCTTTTAGAACAAAGGAGTGGCGCCCCCGACGGGATTTGAACCCGTGTTGCCGCCTTGAAAGGGCGATGTCCTAGACCAGGCTAGACGACAGGGGCTGATGGTGTGAGCCGTGCTGGGCTCGAACCAGCGACACCCGCCTTAAAAGGGCGGTGCTCTACCACTGAGCTAACGGCCCGACAGAAAGGAGAATTTTACTCCAAATCCGCCTTCGGGGAAAGAGCCCGCCTCAGAGAATCGGCTCGATGCGGGTGATGATCCATCTCCCCCGGTAGTTCGCGTTTGCCGCCTCGTCCCTGAGCATGTATTGCCGGATGTAGAACCGGTAGCCTTTCTCCTGACCTTCCTTGACGGTTTTCACTTCGACCTGCTTGGAATGGACCTCGCCGGTCAAGTCGCGGGCATTGGTGATGTCGCCCATACCGAGGGAGAATTTGGTGATTTCCTCTTCCTGGGCGGCGGCGGCCTTGGCGTCGTTGTAGTCCTTCTGCAGCTGCTTGTGCTCCTCGAAGATGGCGTCGTAGGCGGCTTGAAGGTCCGCCACTTTCCTCCTCATGGCCGCGGAGCGGTTGTACTTCAGTTCGTCCTGGGCGGCATCCAGCTCGTCCTTGGCGTCGAGGGTGGGGCCGATGTGGTCTTCCATCTTTTTTTTCAGCTCACGCTCCGTTTTGTTCAGCTCCGGCAGGAACGCGTCCTCGACCTTTTCCTCGGTGACGGCCGTGATCTCCCAGCTGTCGGATTCGATCATCATGGGCTCAATGGCCATTGAGGAGAGCGTGGTGACGTCGTTGAGCATCGTGGCGTGGAAGTAGCTCTTGAGAAGACTTTCCTCGGGCTTGGAAGTGCAGCTCGTCAAGGTCAAGAGGAAAGCGATCGCGCCGACGGCAAAAAGGCATTTTCTTCCCATGGGTCCTCCTTCCGAATTCATAAGTATTCTCCGATAATTTTAAACGAATTTCAACCCCCAATCAACCCGGGAGGCCGGGGCCCGTCGTCTCCCCCCGAGTCCGCGGCCGGGCGATAAAAATATGTTGACACGGCCGCGGACGTGGAAATAAAATCTCCTCTCATTATGGGAGATTCCTTACGTCTTCCATAATGCCGTCGCCCTGAACGCCGAAGCGTCTTGCTGGCGCACGCCAGGCGTATGGGGCTGATTTTTTTTGGCTGATGCTTATGAGAATACGGCCGATTCCGGACTCGTCGGCGATCTTCGCCGCGCGGGCGTCCATATCCCCGCCCGCGACTCCCTCCGACTCTCGTCAGAAACCCATTTCCCTGGAAAGGAGGCTTCATGGACATCGAGCGCAAAGTCAAATATGAGCACGAGCTGAACGCCGGTTTCCTGGACGACATCAAGCGGCTTTCCCACTGCGAAGAGATCGACCGTTGCATCCAATGCGGGACCTGCAGCAGTTCCTGCCCCATGTCCGTCTACATGGACCACCCTCCCCGCAAGATCATCGGCTTCATCAAAAACGGATTCCGCGACGAAGCACTGAGGAGCTTCACCGTCTGGCTCTGCTCCTCGTGCTACACCTGCCAGGTCCGCTGCCCGGCCAAGATCAAGATCACCGACGTCATGTACGCCCTGAGACGGGAGGCCATCAAAGACAAGATTTATCCCCGCAACTTTTCGATTCCCGTCATGGACAAAGAAATGACCAAGCTCATCGTCCGCGACGGCCGCAACTCGGAGATGCGGTTGATCCTCAGGCTCTACCTCAAGTCCTTCAGGCCCTTCAACCTGGTCAAGATGGCGCCCCTCGGCTTGAAACTCATGAAAACGGGTCGGATGGGGCTGAAAAGGAACCGTATCAAGAAGCAGGGCCGCAAACAGCTTCGGGCCATCGTCAAAGCCATCAAGGAGAACGGCCAATGAACCGCTACGCCTATTTCCCCGGCTGCTCGCTGAAGGAAAATTCCAAGCACTACGAGGAATCCATGCTCCCGGTGTTCGAGGCGATCGGCTGTCCCCTGGAAGAGCTCGAAGACTGGAACTGCTGCGGGGCGACCGCCTATTTTTCGGTCGACGGAAATATGGCCGCGGCCATCTGCGGCCGGAACCTCTCCCTGGCCGAGAAGGAGGGCAAGGACATCCTGGCCCCCTGCGCCGGGTGCTACCTGACCCTGAAAAAATCCAGCCTCTTTCTGCAAAGCGGAGAGCCCGCGGCCCGGAAAATCCTCGAGGACCTCAAACGGGCCGGCTGCGAGTATCAGGGCCGCTCCGCGGTCAAGCATCCCCTGGAGGTCCTGATCAGGGAGGTCGGTCTCGAAGCCATCCGGCAGAAAGTCGTTCGCCGGCTCACGGGGCTCAAGGTCGCCTGCTACTACGGCTGCCAGGTCGTCCGCCCCTACACCGATTTCGACGACCCCGACCACCCGACGACGCTCGACTCCCTCATGGAAGCGCTGGGCGCCGAGGCGGTGGATTATTCGGCCAAGACCCGCTGCTGCGGCGGCCTGCTGACCGGGACGATCGAGAACGTCGGGCTGAGGTTGAATTATCTTCTCCTCAAGGAGGCCAAACGCAAGGGAGCGGACGCCATCGTGACCATCTGCCCCCTGTGTCTTTTCAACCTGGAACTCCTCCAAGACAAGATCGTCAAGACCTACAAGGACGACGTGAAAATCCCCGTTTTTTTCTTCAGCCAATTGATGGGCCTGGCCCTGGGATTGTCCCGGGACGACCTCGGATTCTCCCGTTCGACAATACCCCTGGAGGCCTTCTGGGCCAAGATCCGGAACGGAGGACACCATGTCTGAGAACGGCAAGCCGAGAATCGGAGTTTTCGTCTGCCACTGCGGCACCAACATCGCCGGGAAAGTCAACGTTCACGAAGTCGTGGAGTTCGCCTCCCATCTGGACGACGTGGTCGTGGCCAAGGAGTACAAATTCATGTGCTCCGACCCGGGGCAGGAATTGATCAAACAGCACATCAAGGATCACGGCCTGAACCGGGTGGTGGTGGCTTCCTGCTCTCCCCTGATGCACGAAGCCACCTTCCGGGGAGTGACATCCTCCGGCGGCCTCAATCCCTTCTTTTTCCAGATGTCCAACATCCGGGAACACGTCTCCTGGGTCACGGAAGACCCCGAGCTGGCCACCAAAAAGGCCAAGGCGCTGATCTCGGCCGCTGTCCGCCGGGTGGCCCTTCATGACCCCTTGGCCAAAAAGGAGGTTCCCGTCCGTCCGGAGGTGCTGATCATCGGCGGGGGGATCGCCGGCATCCACGCCGCGCTGACCTACGCCAACTCGGGCAAGAAAGTCTATCTCGTGGAAAAGGAACCCTCGATCGGCGGACACATGGCCCAGCTGGACAAGACCTTCCCCACCCTCGACTGTTCGGCCTGCATCCTGACTCCGAAAATGAGCGAGGTGGGGAAACACCCGAACATCGAACTTCTGACCATGAGCGACGTGGAAGAAATTTCCGGCTTCGTGGGCAATTTCAAGGTCAAGGTCAGGAAAAGGGCCCGCTTCGTGGACGTTTCCAAGTGCAACGGCTGCGGCGCCTGTTGGGAGAACTGCCCGACGACGATCACGCCCTCGGAAAGAATCATCCGCAAAGGACCGCTGGTCATCAAAAAGGTGGAAAAGACCCCGGCCAATTGACATGACCCTCAGAGACGTGCGGGACATCCTTCAAGCCGAAATACTGAACGGCGAGAACGATCTCGACCGGGAAGTGAAAACGGTGGGCGCCTCGGACCTGATGAGCGATGTTCTGGCCTTTGGGCAGCCCGGCCTGCTCCTGCTGACCGGACTGGCCAACGTCCAGGCCGTGCGCACGGCGGACATCATCGAAGCGGGCGGCCTGGTTTTCGTCCGTGGAAAACGGCCCGACCGGGAGAGCGTGGACCTGGCCCGCCGGAAAGGGCTGCCCCTTCTGGCCACGGCGCTGATGATGTTTCCCGCCTGCGGGCTCCTCTACGCGCAGGGACTTGAGGAAGTGTCCAAGACCGACGTCTCCGCCGGACCGGCGGCCGTGCAGGAAGAGACTCTGACCCGCTCATTCGAGATCGAGGGCGGGGATTTCAACAAGGCCGGGCGCGTTTCGATGGACATCAAGGATATCCTCCAGGAACTGGGCATCCCCCCCCCGCTCATCCGCCGCGCGGCCATCGCCACCTACGAGGCGGAGATGAACATCGTCATGTACGCCCCCCGGGGAATGATGCGACTCGACCTGTCCCCGAAAACCATCGTCGTCGAGGCGGTCGACGAGGGGCCCGGAATCCCGGACATCGACAGGGCCATGACGGAGGGATATTCCACGGCCACCCCGGAGATGCGCGAGATGGGTTTCGGCGCCGGGATGGGCCTGCCGAACATAAAGAAAAATTCCGACGGTTTCACGATCCGGTCGACGGTCGGCCGGGGCACGGAACTGCATCTTGTCTTCCGCCTGGACGAGGGGGCGGCCGAGCCATGAACCGCTACCTGCATTCCATCCGCGTCGATCCCGAGCGATGCACGGGCTCGATGAGGTGCATGCGCAGCTGCCCCACCCAGGCCATCCGCGTCCGGGACAAAAAGGCCCTTATTCTCGACGAGAAGTGCGTCGACTGCGGCGAATGCATAAACGCCTGCCCCAACGGAGCCATCGTGCCCTTGACCAACCCCATTGGGGACCTGTCGAAGTTCCGGCGCACGGTCGCCATCCCCTCGCCGGCGCTCTACGCCCAATTCGGGCGGGACATCTATCCCGACCGCATCCTGAGCGGGCTGAAAAAGCTCGGGTTCGACGACGTCCACGACCTGGCTCAAACATGCGGGGAAGTCAGCTTCGCCATCCAGGAGTTTCTTAATGAACACCGCGGACCGAAGCCCCTCATTTCCAACGTCTGCCCGGTCATCGTGCGTCTCATCCAAGTCCGTTACCCAAACCTTATCGATCAAATCCTGCCCATCGACGCGCCGCGGGAGCTTGCGGCCCGGGAGATCAAGAGGCGCCTCGGGGAGCAATACGGCCTCTCGGAACGGGACATCGGCGCCTTTTACCTGACGCCCTGCCCGGTGAAGATGGTGTCCATCAGGCAACCCGCGGAGAAGGGGCAGTCCTCGCTGGACGGCGCCATATCCGTTTCGGACATTTACCGCCCCCTCCTCGCCGCCCTGGAGCCGCCGCCCCAGGAAGGCTCCCGCCGAAGCCTGGAAAACATCTGCACCCTGGGCATCGGCTGGGCGATGGTGGGCGGGATCAGCCGCACTCTAAGGCTCAGGAACGCCCTGTCCGTTTCCAGCCTGGGCGAAATCGTGAGGGTGTTCGACGACATCGAGCGGGGCAAGCTGGCCGATATCGACTTCATCGAAGCCTATTCCTGTCCCCAGGGATGCGTCGGCGGCTCCCTGAACGTGGAGAACATCTATTCCTCTTACAACAAGATTCTGAGGCTCATCGAAACGCTGGAGTACGAAAAGATCAAGGCCTGCCCCGACATCCGGAATGTCCGCCGGAAATACGCCGAGAATTTTTTCTCCCTCGAGGGACATGTCGAGCCCCGGCCGCCCAAACCCCTGCATCCCGACCTGACGGAGGCCATCAGAAAGCGGAAAGAAAAAGACGAGATCTATCGTCTCCTGCCGAAGATCGACTGCGGGGCCTGCGGCTCGCCGACCTGTCTCGCCTTCGCCGAGGACGTCGTCCGCGGCGAAGCGAGGATCGATGACTGCCCCGTCAGGGAAGCGGAGCGCCTCCGCTCCGGCGGCCCGGACAAAAACGGATACGAGGGATCCGGTTCCCATAACCTAACCGAGAACACCGAGCGAGGATCAAAATGACCGTCGAAGAAGTCGCCCGTTCACTCGGCTTGACCGTTCTCAACGGCGGGCCGGGGCTGGCCAAAAATGTCGCCGGAGGCTATGCCAGCGACCTGTTGAGCGACGTCATGGCCAACAGCCGGGAGGGGGAGGTCTGGATCACGCTCCAGACCCACCAGAACATCATCGCCGTGGCCAGGCTCAAGAACCTGGCGGCCGTCGTGCTGGTCAACTCCCGGACGCCCGACCCCGAAACGCTCCTCAAGACCGAGCAGGAAAGCGTCGTCTTGTGCCGGACGTCCGATCCGGCTTTTGTCTTCTCGGGCAGGCTCTACAACCTGCTGGGGGGCAAAGGATAAGGATGCTCAGGGTGTTCAAGGCCGACCTCCACGTTCATACCTGCCTCTCGCCCTGCGGCGAGCTCGAGATGGCGCCGGAGAGCATAACCCTCGAGGCGCGGCGCCGCGACATCTCGATCCTCGGCATCTGCGACCACAACTCAGCCGAGAACACCCCCGCCCTCTTCGAGGCCGGCCGGCACCACAGGATCGCCGTCTTGCCCGGCCTGGAAGTGACCTCCCGCGAAGAGGTCCATGTCCTGGCGCTGTTCGACCGGGTGGAGACGGCCCTCGAGATGCAGCGGGCCGTTTACGACCACCTGACGGGGGAAAACGACGAGGAAGCCTTCGGTCCGCAGGTCGTGGTCAACTCCCGGGGCGAAGTCCTGGGGTTCAATCCCCGGCTGCTCATCGGCGCCACCACCCTGTCCCTGGAGGACATCGTGAGCCGGATCCACGAGCTCGAGGGGCTGGCCGTCGCCGCTCATGTCGACCGGGAAAGCTACAGCCTGATCGGCCAGCTGGGGATCATCCCCGACAACCTAAACCTGGACGCCCTCGAAGTCTCGCCCCGCACGACCTTGGCCGAAGCCCGCGCCCGGTATGGAGGCCGTTTCCCGCTGACGACTTCCTCGGACGCCCACTTTCTCAGGGACATCGGCGCGGCCGTTACGGAATTCGTGCTCGAGGAGGGCACGGTGCCGGAAATCCGGCTGGCGCTTCAAGGACGCGACGGACGACGCCTCGGGCACTGAAGGAAAGCCATGCAAGACCTGTCGCTGCACATTCTCGACGTGGCGGAGAACTCCGTGCAGGCCCATGCCCGCCGGGTGGCCATCCGCGTCGAGGAAGATAGCCGCAGGGATGTTTTCATCCTGGAAATCCAGGACGACGGCGAGGGCATGGATGAAGAGACGAAGCGGAACGTCCTGGACCCCTTTTTCACCACCCGGACGACGCGGCGGGTCGGCCTGGGCCTCCCGCTCCTGGCTCAGGCGGCTCGGGAGGCCGACGGAAGCCTATCCGTCGACTCCGCCCCGGGACGAGGGACGCGCGTCACAGCCGTATTCCGCCGCAGCCACATCGATCGCAAACCGCTGGGGGACATCGTCCAAACCCTGGCGGCTCTCATCCTGGGAAATTCCGGGACGGACTTCGTCTACCGGCAGGCCGTGGACGGGCGTTCCTTCACCTTCGACACGCGGGAATTCCGCGCCGAACTGGAAGACGTTCCTCTCGGCTCGCCGGCCGCCATCGAACTCATCCGAAAGAAACTGCGGGAAGGGCTTGCTTCCCTAAGGAGTACGACATGAACGACAGCAAGGTCACGGAAATTCTGGGCCGGTACGACGCCGACCCGAGCGCCATCATCTCCATTCTCCAGGACGTCCAAGAGGCCTACCGCTACCTCCCGCGGGACATCCTCACCGAGGTTTCCCGGGAACTCAGCGTGCCCCTCAGCCGCGTGCTCAGCCTGGCCACCTTCTACAAGGCCTTCAGCTTGAAACCCAAGGGCAAGCATGCCTTTCACGTCTGCCTGGGCACGGCCTGCCACGTCCGCGGCGCCCAGCTCGTCCTGGAGAAGCTCGAGCGGGAGCTGGGCGTAGCCGCCGGCGAGACATCCCCGGACCTGGCGTACAGCCTGGACGCCGTCCGCTGCGTGGGATGCTGCGGCCTGGCGCCGGTCGTCATGGTCGGGGAGGAAGTCCACGGCAAAATCATCCAGACCAAAGTCTCCGGCCTGGTGAAAAAATATCCTAGATAGGGGAGGACCTCATGCCGAAACTCACCCTGGAAGAACTGGCGAAAGTGCGGGAGCAGGCGCGCAAGAGAACCCATCTCCGCGAGGGCGGAGAGGTCCGGGCCAAGGTGACGGTCCACATGGGAACGTGCGGCATCGCCGCCGGCGCGCGGACCATCATGAGCGCGCTGCTGTCCGTGATCGAGAGCCGGGACGTTCGCGACGTCCAGGTGACGAACTCGGGATGCGCGGGACTGTGCAGCCGGGAGCCGATGATCACCGTGGAGCTGGCCGGGGAGGCGCCGGTCAAATACGTGGACCTTAATCCGGACAAGATGAAAAAGATCTTCGCCGAACATGTCCTCGGCGGAAAAATCGTCGCCGAATACGCCCTGGGCATCGGCAGCGAAAAGACGGACTTTCCCAAGGAGTGAGCCATGCCCGAAAAACACGCGGAGACGGCCCATCGTCTTCACCTCATGGTCTGCGCCGGGACGGCCTGCGTCTCCAACCATTCCTTCGACGTCAAGGAGGCGCTGGAGAAAGAGATCCGGAAACACGGCCTGGAGGATGAAATCCTGGTCGTGGCCACGGGCTGCAACGGCTTCTGCGAGCGCGGCCCCCTGCTCGTCGTCCAACCGGGGAATATTTTTTACCAGCAGCTCAGCGTCAAGGACATTCCCCATCTCGTGGAGGAGCATTTTCTCAAGGGACGGCCGGTCAGCCGTCTGATGTACACGCCGCCCGAGGAGAAAAAACCCGTGCCCGTCCTGAGCGACATCGATTTTTTCAAGAAACAGGTGCTCATCGCCCTGAGGAACAGAGGCCTGATCGATCCCGAAAAAATCGAGGAGAGCATCGCCCGGGACGGCTACAAGGCCATGGCCAAAGCCCTGACGGACATGACCCCCGCCCAGATCATCAAGGAGATCACTCTCTCCGGGCTGCGGGGCCGGGGCGGAGCGGGTTTTCCAACCGGCTTGAAATGGGACATGGTCCGCAACGCCGCGAGCACGAACGGCGGAGGCAAGTATCTGATTTGCAACGGCGACGAGGGCGACCCGGGCGCGTTCATGGATCGGAGCATTCTGGAGGCCGATCCCCACTCCGTCATCGAGGGCATGGTCATCGGCGCCAAGGCCGTGGGCGCCACCGAGGGCGTGGTTTACGTCCGGAACGAATATCCCCTGGCCGTAAAAAGGCTTCAGAGAGCGCTGTCCCAGGCCCGCGAGTTCGGGCTTGTGGGCGAGGACATCCTGGGCACGAAGTTCAGCTTCGACATCAAGATCCACCGGGGCGCCGGCGCTTTCGTCTGCGGAGAGGAGACCGCCCTCATCGCTTCGATCGAGGGCCGGCTGGGCGAACCCCGGCCCCGCCCTCCCTACCCGGCCCAGAGCGGCCTCTACGGCCGGCCGACGCTCATCAACAACGTCGAGACCTGGGCCAACGTGCCCATGATCATCGACCGGGGGGCCAAATGGTTCTCCTCGATCGGCACGGAAACGAGCAAGGGCACCAAGGTCTTCTCCCTCGTGGGCAAGATCAACAACACCGGCTTGGTCGAAGTGCCCATGGGCATCAGCCTGCGCGAGATCATTTACGACATCGGCGGGGGCATCCCCGGCGGGAAGGCCTTCAAGGCCGTCCAGACGGGCGGCCCCTCGGGAGGCTGCATCCCCGCGGAAAAGATCGACTTGCCGATCGATTACGAGAGTCTGACCCAGGCCGGATCGATGATGGGCTCGGGCGGCATGGTCGTCATGGACGAAGACACCTGCATGGTGGACGTGGCCCGCTACTTCCTGTCCTTCACCAAGGACGAGTCCTGCGGCAAGTGCACCCCCTGCCGCGACGGGACGAAGATCATGCTCGACATCCTGACACGGATTTGCGCCGGCCAGGGGACGGAAGCGGACCTCGAGCTCCTGGAAAGCCTGGCCCCCTCGATCAAAGACTCGGCGCTGTGCGGCCTGGGCAAAACCGCCCCCAATCCCGTCCTGACCACGCTGCGCTATTTCCGCAGCGAATATGAAACCCACATCCGGGACAAGAAATGCCCGGCCCATGTCTGCCGGGAGCTCAACACCTACACCATCGACGAAAAAATCTGCCTCGAGGTCGGCCGGGGATGCGACGTCTGCCGCCGCAACTGCGCTTCGGACGCCATCCGGGGAGAAAAGAACACGGCTCACTCCATCAACCAGGAAAAGTGCATCAAGTGCGGCGTGTGTCTCGATATCTGCAAATTTCACGCCGTCAAGGTCGAATAGGAGGTCCACTTCATGATCAGCCTGACCATAGACGGAAAAAAGATTCAGGTCGAGGAAGGCACGACCATCCTCCAGGCCGCCCGCAAGCTGGACATCCCCATTCCGACGCTCTGCCACCACCCCGTCATCGAGCCCTACGCGGCCTGCCGGGTGTGCATGGTCGAGGTCTCGCTCAAGGGGCGGACCGATCTCGTCACCTCCTGCAACACCAGGGCCGTTGAGGGCATGGACGTCCAGACGAAGTCGGACCGCGCTCTTGGCGCCCGGAGAATGAACGTCGAGATGCTCTTGGCCAGGGCTCCGGCCGCCGAGCCGGTGCTGGACATCGCCCGCTCCCTGGGCATCACCGAAACGCGCTTCGAGGTCAAAGATCCGGCGAGGAAGTGCATCCTCTGCGGCCTGTGCGTCCGGGCCTGCGAGGACATCGTCGGCGCCAAGGCCATCAGCTTCATCGAGCGGGGGGCGGAGCGGAGGGTCACCACTCCCTTCGACGAGCCCTCCGAGGCCTGCATCGGCTGCACGGCCTGCGCCCACTTCTGCCCCACGGGGGCCATCACCGTCGAGGACCTGCGGGGCCGGAAGATCCTTCACGACGAGCTCCATCTCGGTCCGACGACCGCCATCCGCATCCCCACCCGCCAGGCCGTGCCCATGGTGCCTTTCATCGACGAGGAGGCCTGCATCCATTTCAAGACGGGTGAATGCCGCGTCTGCGCCCAGGTCTGCGAGCGGGAGGCGGTCAAGCACGACATGCAGGATGAGGTCGTCGAGCTCGAAGTGGGCTCGATCATCCTCGCCTCGGGCTTCAAGTCCTTCGACGCCCGAAGGATTCCGGCCTACGGCTACGGCCGCTACCCCAACATCCTCACCGCCTTGGAGTTCGAGCGGCTGGTGAACGCCTCCGGACCCACGGGGGGCAAGATCAAACTGGCCGACGGGAGCGAGCCGCGGGCCGTAGGCATCGTCCACTGCGTCGGCTCCCGCGACGAGAATTTCAACGAGTACTGCTCCCGCGTGTGTTGCATGTATTCCCTGAAGTTCGCCCATCTCATCAAGGAGAAAACGAAGGCGACGATCTACGACTTTTACATCGATATGCGCTGTTTCGGCAAGGGCTACGAGGAGTTTTACCACCGCCTCCTCGAAGAAGGGACCCATTTCATCCGCGGACGGGTGTCGGAGATCACGGACCTGCCGGCCATGGAGGTCGAGGAAGGGCGGCTCATCATCCGGGTCGAGGACACGCTTCTCGGGTCGGTGCGGCGCATCCCGGTGGACATGGTCATCCTGGCCACGGGACTGGAGCCGAGCCTGGACCACAACCGACTGGCCAAGACCCTGGGCGTCTCGTGCAGCCAGGACATGTTTTTCCTGGAGCGGCATCCCAAGCTCGCGCCCGTGGCCACGTTCTCGGACGGCATCTTTCTGGCCGGCACCTGCCAGGCGCCCCGCGACATTCCCGACACGGTCGCCCAGGCGGGCGCCGCGGCGGCCGAGGCCCTGGCCCTGGCCGACAAGGGAACCTTCGCCCTGGAACCCATCACCGCCGAAATCGACGAGGATCTCTGCGCCGGCTGTCAGATCTGCGTCGGCCTGTGCCCCTTCACGGCCATCACCTACGACAAGGAAAAGGGCATCTCGGTGGTCAACGACGCTCTGTGCAAGGGATGCGGGACGTGTGTCGCCGCCTGCCCCAGCGGAGCCGCTCAGCAGAAGCATTTCCGCGACGCTCAGATCTTCGCCGAGATCGAGGGGATCTTCCTGGTGTGAAATGAGCTTTTTTCTCGGAGTGGATATCGGGGAATGACTGGGATATAATACCCGGTCTTCTCGCCCAAGATGAGGCCGTAAAGAGGAGAACAGAACATGAAGGGAGAACAGTTTGAGCCCAGGCTGGTCGGATTTTTGTGCACCTGGTGTTCCTACACCGGCGCCGATCTGGCGGGAACGGCCCGCATGACCTACGCGCCCAACATGCGGATCATCCGCGTCATGTGCAGCGGACGGGTCGATCCCCAATTCGTGCTCAAAGCCTTCCATGAGGGCGCCGACGGGGTTCTCATCTCGGGCTGTCATCCCGGAGACTGTCACTACCAGGAGGGCAATTACAACGCTCTGAGGCGGCACCGGCTTCTGAGGCGGGTGCTGTCCCAGATGGGCATCGATCCCGAGCGGTTCCGACTGGAATGGGTCTCGGCCGCCGAGGGGGTCAAGTTCCAGCGCGTCTGCAATGAGTTCACGGAGCAAATACGAAAAATGGGACCTCTCAACTTCAACGGAGGAAAACATGAGCGGCGAGAAGCCTAAGGTCGCCTTCTACTGGTGCGCCTCCTGCGGCGGGTGCGAGGAGTCCATCGTCGATCTGGCCGAGGACATCCTCAAGGTCGTGGCCGCCGTGGACATCGTCTTCTGGCCGGTGGCCCTCGATTTCAAGCGCAAGGACGTCGAGGCCATGCCCGACGGTTCGATCGCCGTAAGCTTCATCAACGGCGCCGTCCGCAACAGCGAACAGGAAGACATGGTCAAGCTCCTCCGCCGCAAATCCAGGATGGTCGTCGCCCACGGCTCCTGCTCACATCTGGGCGGCATCCCCGGGTTGGCCAATTTCTGGAACAAAGAGACGATATTCAAGCGCGCCTACCTGACCACGCCCTCGACCGACAATCCCCAGGGCGTCATCCCCCTGGAAAAATCCACGGTCGACGGCTATGAGCTCGAACTGCCCCGCTTCTTCGACACGGTCTATGCCTTGGACCAGGTGATCGACGTGGACTATTATCTTCCCGGCTGCGCCCCGCCCCGGGACCTCATCATGAACGCCGTCCTGGCCATCCTGGAAGGGAAGCTGCCTCCCAAGGGCTCGGTCCTGTCGCCCAACAAGTCCGAGTGCGACGAGTGCGACCGCAACGACACCAAGCCGGAGAAGCTCGAGATCAAGGAGATCAAGCGCCCGTGGGAGGTCCACCTCGACCCCGAGGTCTGCTTCCTCGCCCAGGGCGTGATCTGCATGGGACCGGCCACCCGGGCGGGGTGCGGACAGCGGTGCATCTCGGCCAACATGCCCTGCCGCGGCTGTTTCGGCCCCACGGACCAGGTCTTTGACCAGGGAGCCAAGTTCCTGTCGGCCTTCGCTTCGATTCTGGCC